>Ga0209311_1001412_pt1 | contig 19319 bp, 16 predicted proteins | sample AD_UKC045_MetaG_FD_184417 | JGI IMG/M metagenome (GOLD analysis project Ga0209311, IMG submission 184417) | Active sludge microbial communities of municipal wastewater-treating anaerobic digesters from USA - AD_UKC045_MetaG (SPAdes) (version 2) | ecosystem: Engineered > Bioreactor > Anaerobic >... | reverse complement strand
AAATAAATTAATTTTCAATGACTGCTTTGAAAATTAAGTGCTTACGTTCACTCCATGCAGATTTAGTACATACTAATTCCCCTACCTAATGCAGGATAGGCAAGTTGCCGAGATTTGTCAGACAAATAGATAAATCTTATAAAAAAACTTAATCTCGAATGCTCAAAAATGGTCAATTTAAGTGTTGCTAAAGCCACGCATCTCTTAAACACACCCCTTGCCGCTAGGCTTGTCCCAGCATTTGATGTGGCTGATGCATCAACCACCATTTAAAAACATTTAATACCGATTTTAACAACGTAAATCGCACGTTTCTCCCAAGCCTTACCAAAGAGCAGTCGATACGACATAAAAGTACCAATTAATGTAAGCTTTTTAGAGCCAGCACTTAGTTTATTGAAATGTAAATTTGCATAAATAGACTATGCAAAGAATAAAATTTGTAAACTTGCATTTGGTTTAACTATCAGCAATAATGCATAGCATGACTATGCAAGAAACTTCCTCATCTAAACCTTTTGATACCTCTACACAAGAATTATCAAATGAGTCTTTAGAGAAAATATTACCTGAAGGCTTGGTAATAGATAGGACTTGGCTAAATGCACAAGGTGTTTCACGATCAAGCATCGATTATTATTTGAGAGCTGGTCGCTTAGAAGCGGTTGCACGTGGTGCATACCGCCGTCCTGGCCCCGCACTTAAATGGGAACACTTAGTGTATTCATTACAAGAGTTAGGTTACCCAGTACATGTTGGTGGTCGAGCCGCCCTAGAGTTGCAAGGCTATACACATTATTTATCTATGAGCGGCAAACAGCAGATAGACTTATACGGAGTACGTCACATACCCGCTTCATTACTAACGAACAGCGCACCCATAAAACTGGTGGTGCATAGTGTTGATCTTCTTAGTGATCTTCCTACTGAAGCAATCATAACCAAACCTTTTGGTCATTGGGATTGGCTTATACGCTACGCGGCACCTGAGCTAGCCTTAATAGAATTATTGGCAGCAGTAAGTAATGAATCTGACTTTTCTGTCATGGATAAGTTTTTTGAATCTGCCGTAACCTTACGCCCTTCACTAGTAAACAAACTTCTTAATGTTTGCACGCAAGTAAAAGCTAAGCGCTTATTTTTATGGTTTGCAACTCGACATAATCACGCATGGCTAAAACAAATTGATACCTCCATAGTTAATTTAGGCAGTGGTAAGCGCGTGATAGTCACTGGTGGTGCATTAGATAAGCAGTACCAAATCACAGTACCAAGAGAGATGCAAAACAAAGGCGATATGGCAAATGGCACTGAATCCAACTTTTTCTAATCAAGTGCAATTGCTAGTCAATGTATTGCCTTCAGTTGCCACACAACCTTGCTTTGCATTGAAAGGTGGCACAGCGCTTAATTTATTTGTGCGAGATTTGCCACGCTTATCTGTGGATATTGATTTGGCCTACTTGCCCATTGCTGATAGAGAGTCCAGCCTAGTAGGTATTGATAAAGCATTACAAAACATTACCGAAGAAATTATACGAACGATTCCAAGCGCCAAGGTGAATGCATCCCTTGTACATGGGACTGATAAGCGTATTAAATTACTTGTATCGCGCAACGGCGTTTCTATCAAAGTTGAAGTAACACCAGTGCTACGTGGAAGTGTGTATGAAAGTGAGTTACGGGAAACTGCACCAAGAGTGCAAGCGGAGTTTGGTTATGCACAAATGCAATTACTCAGCTTTGAAGACTTGTATGCGGGGAAACTTTGCGCAGCATTAGATCGCCAACATCCACGCGATTTATACGATGTTAAATTCTTGCTAGAAAATGAAGGTATCTCAGAAAAATTAAAAGATGCTTTCATAGTGTATTTGCTTGGCCACCCTCGCCCAATGTCAGAGGTAATAAAACCTAGGCTAAAAGATATAGAAGCAATTTATCATAGCGAATTTAAAGGTATGACTATAGATGATGTGAGCCTTGAATCATTACTTGAAATCCGTAATGAAATGATCAGTAAACTACACGGCGCATTGACTGAAAAAGATAAGCAATTTCTACTGGCGGTTAAACGTGGTGAAGCTGACTGGAATTCATTCATTTTGCCAGAAATACAACATTTACCAGCTATTCAATGGAAACTGCATAATTTAGCTAAAATGCAGATATCCAAGAGAAAACTAGCATTAACCGCATTAGAAAGTGCTTTATATTAACAAGTTATCTGTTAATGAGATCAATACAATGATAATGCAAACAGAAAAAATTCAACGATCAGGCTCTGACCCACTTGGCAGGTACTACACGCATAGTTTAGTTAGCCAAACTCTAGTGCGTGAAATGAACTTATCAAAACCAAACCTTGTTGTTGATTTGGGGACTGGTGACGGATCCTTATCAGCTGAGGCTGCTCAAATATGGACATCAGCAAGATTTATAACCGTAGATATCGATAACAGTATTACGAAAAAAAATAATGATCGCCTTAAAGAAATCAATTCAGATCACTTTGAGTTTGATGTGCTCAATAGCCAGCTTCACCAGCGAATTGGATTAGATCTAGCAAGTGTAGATGGTGCAATATGTAATCCACCCTACATTCGCCCTCGCTGGCGTAAAGATTTTGCTGAAATCTTAGAAGATGCAGGGCTAAGTGGAGTATTTCCCTCGATAAAGGATGTAGGTGCTGACGTTTTGTTCATAGCACAAAATTTAAGACTCTTACGTCAATCAGGCCGCTTAGGGTTGATACTTCCCGATGGAATTATTGCAGGTCAGAAATATTCAGAATTACGTAAAACACTAATTAATCAACATAAGATTGAACGCATAATTGAGCTTCCAAGGCGTATCTTCCGTAAAACAGATGCAAAAGCTCACATTATGATTTTAACTAAAAATGGTCAATCTGACGAAACAATTGCTGTTGAGCGCATGGATGTAGATGGTTCTCTTTCAAAACGAATACAGGTTTCGATTGATCAAGCCATTAGTAGGGCTGACTATTCATATATTGAAAATCAACAATCTCAAGAAACACATTCAAAAGTCCAACTGAATAATATATATGAAGCACTAACTAGAGGGCAGCTAAGTTCTGTACAAGTTAGAAAGTCTAATATCAATATATTTCATTCAACAGACTTCGCTAGCGTAAATAGCGAAATATACCCGTGCATACCAGACAAGTTCATTTTAAAAGAATCACCAGAAACATCTCTAAAAACCACCATTGCTAAAGCCGGGGATATTCTAATTTGCAGAGTTGGTCGCAATCTAGAAGAAAAAATATGTTTTGTACCAAATGGTTATGTTGCATTAAGCGATTGTGTTTATAAATTACAGCTACCCACGCATCACACAGAAACGGTATTGAATTTCTTGTGTAGTCTAGATGGACGAAACCAATTAAAAGCATTGACACATGGCGTTGGCGCCAAGTTTTTATCTAAGAATGATATTCTAAGTCTTATGATTAAGGTGTAATTGTGCAGTTGCTCAGCAAGCTGAAATACCAATTTATCATTCAACTAAAATAAGCAGTTTATGGATATAAATAACAACAATTCTGCAGACGAACTCCATCTTCTTAGAGTGATTAAGTCACTGAACGTAACAAAAATACGTTCGCCAATGACTTTCGAGCAAACTAAAGCATGGCTCAATCAATTTGAGAAGGGAGCAGAAAAAACTCTAGCATTATTAATTCTAAGGTTCTTAATTTACAGAACTTCTGACCAACTTAAATCTTCGTTGAAACAGGCATTTAAAGACGCTGCAACTAGCTTCGCACCTCATGACAATACCTTGTGCGTAGATTGGAGAGCTGTTCTAGAAGGAAAAGTTGCTGGTTTAGCATTTAGCTATGGCCCAGCTAAACAAGATGATACCCGACCGGGAAAAAGTGGAGAGGTAATCTCAAGGCTACTGAAACACTGCATACCATTGGATGGTTCGCAATTAATTTACCCCAATGCATCAACTATACTAAATAAAAATCAAAGATATCTATTAGTTGATGATGGAATTTACACAGGGACCCAACTAAGTACTTTTTTACAAGCTGAAGGCAATTTTATGGTTGGGAATGGGCAGTCTGCAATTGTGGTTGGATTCGCACACGAAGATGCAATTAAAAACTTGGGCAATAGGTTTCCTAGTGTTCCAATTTTTTATGGTGAGAAAATAACGGCAAAAGAATGTTTTAAAGCTCTAAGTGAAGACTGGGTTAAAAATGGATTATGGCAATATTCAAATATTAGTCCATTAGATCAATATCACCTTATAGTTGAGCGTAATTTTGATTCCGCAGTTAGTAACCCATTAGGGTTTGGAGATTTAGGTTGCATGATTGCATATGATCATGGAATACCTGATAACTCGTTGCAACTGCTTTGGGATAAATCTGACTCATGGAATCCACTTTTTGAAAGATAAAAATGACGACCTCAGAACAAAATATCCTAACGAAAACAAGAGCTGAAGAGCATGAAGCAGATGTATGGGGGGAGTTTTATATACCTCCTTACTTTAACAGACTTTCATTAAAAACGGCCACGAAATCCAGCTATATAGTTGGAAGGCGTGGTTGTGGTAAAACAATGTTATTAAAATACCTCGATTATCACACTGCCTTTTCACAAAAGCGCGAGGTAATAGCAGATGACGAAATTACACACATAGGAATTTATTGGAGAGCAGATACACAGTTTTGCAACTCCCTTAACCACAGAGGTTTAGCTGAATATGAGTGGATATCAATATTTGAGTCCTACTTCGCACTTGTAATTTCAGTTGAAATTATCCGATCATTACGAGCAATTGCAACTAGCAATTACAAGTTATTTTCACTGACTGATTTTGAAAGTCTTAAATTCAGTTCAATTCCTGATTTTCATCCTGACTATCCAAGTACCCCCAGTGACCTTGAGTCTTTTCTTGAGTCAAAACGTCGCTACTTTTCATCTTGGTCGTCACATATAACTGCAATGGAAAAACCAATCCTGCCTCCTGGTAAAGTTTTTTTAGACTCGATGATTGAAGATATTAAAAAAATCACTGGTTTAAAGGATGCATCTTTTTTTGTATATATTGATGAAGTAGAAAATCTTGTGTCCTATCAAAGGCATGTATTGAATTCATTTTTGAAGCATAGTCAGCGTCCACTGATTGTTAGTTTCACATCTAAAGAGTTATCTGACGATACTGCAACTACGGGGCCAGAGTCTATCAATGCAACGCATGATTTTCGACTTTTATCTTTGGATGAACTTCTTAGTGTAGAAGAGCGAAAGTTGTTTTTTTCTGAAGTGTTTTTAGCTAATCTTGATTTAGCAGCAAACATTGATAACAGCTCCTTACTGAATGGCCTTAGAGATTTAAACTCAATTGAGTCTAGAACAACAATAAGTTACAAGAACACTATATTTGAAGCAATTAAAGAGCGTTTTCCAAGTAACTCATTAAAAGAGTTAGCAATAGATGCGATAAATGAACCCAGAATTTATAACTTGCTTAAAGAGCGCACAGAAAAGGCTCTGGCAAAACATCGGACAAAAGTCGTTTTTGATGATTTTTTGAAATTTAAAAGCATCCCAGATGCCTTACTAATAATTCCTGCTCTTCTCAATAGACCTAAAAATAATCCTGAAGAATTATTATCAAACTTAAACACTTATAAAGCGTCAGCGTCTGGGCCATTCGAAAACTGGGTACACAATAATCTATTTGGGGCTTTGCTTGAGTTATATCGGCCTTATAAAGGTAGATGTCCAGTCTATAGTGGCTTTGATACATTCTTCACCATGTCCCATAACAATCTCAGACACTTCTTGATATTGTGCTACAAGGCACTCGAAATGTCAGATTTAGCAGATGAAAATAACAACATTATTTCTATAGACATTCAAGTTAGAGCTGCTTATGAGGCTGCCGATCAATTAATTAGAGAAATTAAAACCTTTGGTACTCAGGGTGAGCGCTTGAGAATGTTTGTTTTAAGATTAGGTAATGTATTTAGATCATTACAATCAACACCAGCTATGAGCGAGCCAGAGCAAAATCAGTTTACTATAAACTCAGGCAATCGAGCATTCAATGAGGAAGAAACCTACTTTCTTAGTGAGGCTAAAAAATACGGAATTATCACTGAACAGCTAGAAACAAAGACAAAAAATATGGTCGGCGCTGATATTGTTGATTACCAATTAAATCCAATATACTCATCATATTTCCAGATTAGCTACAGACGCAAAAGAAAAATTGAACTTTCAGTAGAAGATTTTCATATATTGGCACTAGGACCTGAAGACGACTACAAACAATTAACAACAAAACTTTTCAAGGCTCAAGGGTTATCACCAACCCAGACAGAACTATGGGAATGAGCAAATCAATTCTTTTTCAAACAAGCAAACATGTAACTCCAGAAGATATTTCTTTACAATCTGGCAGCATACTTTTTCACGGTGATTCTGTTGATGATAGAGGTCAGTCATCAACTAATATTGAAAATTCCAATATTTCAAAACGCATCATAGTAAATTATGATTATGAAAAGATGGAAATTAGCGTTGGGGATAAGACCATTAATGCCGACCAGGCTAACGACTTATTCGAGCCTTATTTTAAAGAAGGAAGTATAGTTCTTGACGCCACTACGCTAGGATTCTCAGAGTTATTTTTGGCCGTAAAAAGTTTGGTTGATTTAAATGTTAATCGATTCTTGATAATCTATGTTGAGCCAAGCAATTACAGTCGCACAATGCCTGGTGCCGACTCATTTGCATTATCTGAATTAAATGCAGGTTATAAACCAATACCAAAATCTATTATAGACCTTGCAGAAAACGATGTTAAAGCTGGTGTGTTTTTCCTTGGATTTGAACCTGAGCGGATTGAAAGAGCGTTTGAAGAATATCAAATGCTTTCAACAAAAGATATTAAAGTGGTTTTTGGAATCCCTGCATTTCAACCTGGCTGGGAATTAAACTCAATTGTTCCTCACCTATCTGCAATTGAAAAATGTGATATCGCTTATTGTGCTGCTAATGATCCAAGCTCCGCCTACGACACCCTTGAGGAAACTCGACTATCTCTAGATAGAGACGAAAAAATGTTTATTGCTCCGATAGGAACTAAACCTTGCGGAGTCGCGGCTGCACTTTTTGCTAGTTTGCACTCAGGCCAAGTTGGTTTGTTATTCGATCATAGAAAAAAGAAAAATAAGCGCTCTGAAGGTGTAAACATTTGGCATGGATATTTGATAACTTGTACGGACTCAGACCTAAGCTAGTACAGCAAATAATCAATTGAGATTTTGATAACAGCTCTCTTATGATTAAGTGAATCGAATAAGCCATAGTTATTTAGTTTTGAGCGTAGACGCTTCTTTAATCTTAGTCAGAAATTGAATTAAAGATTCATTTTGATCATCGCTTTCAGCAATCACAGGAATAATTCCATATGATTTAAGCACTTCTTCTTGGACAGGATTAGGTTTACCAATGTAGATGTAAGATTTTGGCTGAAAGCCCTTACTGTTCTCAGATTCCCATTGCTTGTTTAGTCTATAAATCAAATACCTTATATATTAACATTGCCATACGAGACCTTAAATAAGTCTGAATCAACATTTTTCATATATAGAGACTCTCTCTAAATTCTATCGGCATAACAATCGGCAAATAAATCGGCAATATTTTTTCATATAATCACAAAAATGTAATACTATACAAACAATTAGATCGGCATAATAATCGGCAAATGGCCTACACATTCCCAGACAATTCTACACAAATTGAGCCACTAATCTTTGAGGCGGGCAGTGCATTACTTGAAAAGAGTTATGAGTTGGCGATAGCTTCAGCCAAACTTTCAGCATCAATTCATCCAATATGCCTAGATGCCGTTTCAAATCTTGTGAGTAATATGAACTGTTACTATTCAAATTTGATAGAGGGTCATAATACAAAACCGATTGATATAGAGCGTGCTTTATCAGGCGATTACTCAGCCTCTCCTGAAAAGAGAGTATTGCAGCTCGAAGCAAGAGCACATGTTGAAGTTGAGAAAGCTTATTTGCAAGCCGATCTCAGCGACCTATTTTCAACTAAGATGATTTGCTCCATTCATGAAGACTTTTATGCAAAACTCCCAGAAGAGCTTTATTGGTCAACCTCTGCTGATGGAAAAAAATCAGAAAAAGTCATTCCTGGTCAGCTAAGATCATCTGAAGTGAAAGTTGGGCAACACTACCCGCCACTGCATACAGCCCTGCCAGACTTTATGCAGCGCTTTGAATCAACCTATCAGGCTGCTTGGAAAAACAAACTACCATATCAAAGGATGCAATTAATAGCTTGTGCGCATCATCGACTCCTATGGATTCACCCATTTCTGGATGGTAATGGTCGCGTTGCAAGATTGTTTTCAGTATTAGCTATGAAAGCAGCAGGTATAGAAGGTATAGGCTTATGGTCACCTGCACGCGGTTTAGCGAGGAGCGTGGATGAGTACAAGGCACTTTTGCAAGACGCAGATAGCTTACGTCGTGGTGATTTGGATGGTCGTGGCAATCTTTCATTGAAGGCATTGCAGGCCTTCAGCACATTTTTTATTGAGACTTGCGCAGACCAGGTGAAATTCATGACTGAAATGTTTGATTTAGACAACCTAGCCAAACGAGTTGAATATTTTTTCGGTGTTTTATCGACCTCCACCTCTATGAAAAAAGAGTCTCATCTTTTAGTTATTGAGGCGCTACGCAGGGGCGAGTTTTCACGCGGGGAAGCTTCAAGAATTACAGGGCTGGGTGAGCGTGTATCTCGAGATGTGCTAGGTGAGTTACTAAAATTTGGATTTTTGACATCTGATTCAGCAAAAGGATCTGTAAAAGTTTCGTTCCCAACGGCAGCAACGGGGTATTACTTCCCTAATTTATTTCCTGCTGGATCACCAACAGAGATTAACGAGTATATATCTACCAAAAAATCGTCATCAGCTTACAAAGGTTGAAAACATGAAAATTGAGTCGGTGAGAATTGAAAATTTTAGAGGCTTTAAAGACGAGACAATATATTTCAATGACTATACCTGCTTTGTAGGCCCCAATGGAGCTGGAAAATCAACAGTGATGGCAGCTTTAAATGTTTTCTTTAGACAATACAAAGACTCTAAGACGGACTTAAGTAAATTATCTGCCGACGATTTCCACCATAAAAATGTATCAATCCCTATAAAAATTACAGTGTCATTTTGCGATTTATCCGAGCAAGCAAAAACCGATCTTTCTGATTATGTCAGGCAAGAAAAATTAGTAGTATCTTCAATCGCCCACTATGACGCAACCACTCAAAGAGCTGAAGTCAAACAATTTGGAAACAGACTTGGAATAGAGGATTTTCGTAGATATTTTGAGGCAGACAAGAACGGAGCTTCTGTCAAAGAGTTAATTGAAATATATAGCCAGCTTAGTGGTCTCTTTAAAGATTTGCCGAATGTAAAAGTTAAAGCTGAGATGGCAGCGTCTCTGCGACAATATGAAACTGCTCATTCAGCGCAATGTGTGCTCATACCTAGTGAAGATCAATTTTATGGTGCCACAAAAGGTGCAAATCGATTAGCCCCACATATCCAGTGGATATTTGTATCTGCCGTCAAAGACTTTACTGAAGAAGGACAGGAGACAAAAAGCTCAGCACTAGGTCAGCTTTTATCTAGAACTATTCGTTCGAAAGTAAACTTCTCTGAAAAGGTATCCGCGTTACGAGAAGCTGTTCAGCAACAATATCAGTCTATTCTTGATGCAGAACAATCTGTTCTAAATGATTTGTCCGTTTCACTTGAGTTAAAGCTAAAAGACTGGTCTCACCCGAATGCCACTGCAAAAATTCTCTGGAAGCAAGATCAAGACAAATCTATAAAATTAGAAGAACCATGGGCATACATTAGACTTGGCGAAAGAGGTTTCGAGAGTGATTTAGAGAGATTCGGCCATGGCATGCAGCGCTCTTTCATGCTGACTCTACTTCAAGAAATTGCGTCAATTAGTGACGAAAATGCACCCACGTTAATAATGAGCATTGAGGAACCAGAACTTTACCAACACCCTCCCCAAGCAAGATACTTAGCCGAGGTGCTACATGATCTAACACTTAAGGGTTCACAGATAATTCTGTGCTCACATAGCCCATTATTTATCCCTGGTGATGACTTTGAGGCAGTAAGAGTTGTAAGGGAAGCAGGCAATCCAGCTGCTAGTCTTGTAAATCAGCTTAAGTACACTCAACTGAGTGAATTATTAGCATCTGCTGGGCAAAAGTTATTTAAAGAAGCAGGCATGCTTGCAAAGCTTTACCCTTCATTGAATCCAATACTAAGTGAAATGTTTTTTTGTAAAGTTCTTATTCTGACCGAAGGATTTGAAGATGTTGCTTATTTAACTTCGTATTTAGAGTTGAATAATTTACTAAGCGATTTCAGAAAGTATGGCTGCCATATTGTTCCTGTCGGGGGCAAAAGCGAGTTAATAAAACCTTTAGCAATGGCAAAGCTCCTGAATATTCCGACCTATGTAATTTGTGATGCCGACTCAAATAAAACCAATCAAAACGAAATAACTCAGCATAAAGGTGAGAATAAAGCTATTTTGAACCTTCTAGGCTATACATCCGAAAATGAGTGGCCAGATTCTAATATAAGCAAATTGGGATTAAGGATGTGGACAACAAACATTACAGACCAAATTCAACTCGAATTGGGGGCGCCGTGGAAAAATAACTTAGATCAAGCCTGCGCATACTATGGTAATGCAGGAGGATTAACCAAGAACCCATTAATAATTTCTAGGGCTTTAGAAAGTTGCTGGACTAACAACATCAAATCAGCCCTTCTATCAGAACTATCAGCTGATATTATACATTTTGCTCGAATAAGTATTAATAGCAAAACCTAATTTATTGCTGATTGAATATGCATGAAAACTTAGGCCGAAATTCACATCATGAGTAATTACGATTTTAAACAGCTTTCTCCATCAGATTTTGAGCTAATAAGTAGAGATTTACTTCAGGCTGAAATGAATATAACTCTAGAAAGCTTCGCCAATGGCAAAGATGGCGGTATTGATTTTCGTTATATAAAAAATAGTAGTAATCTGATGGTCCAGTGTAAACACTATGTGAACACAGGGCTATCTGGCCTAATCAGCACATTAAAAAAAGAAAAATCTAAAGTCTTAAAACTTAATCCTAATCGCTATATCCTCGTTACCTCTGTACCACTCACACCAAAAAATAAAAGCGAAATTGCCTCACTAATAGGGACCTCAATTTTAAGCCCAAACGATGTTATTGGTCAGGATGATCTCAACAATTTACTTACAAATCACAGTCAAATTGAGCAAAAACACTACAAACTATGGCTTGCAAGCAAAGCCGTTTTGGATCGTGTTTTGCATAATGCCGTAGTCACGCATAGCGAATTTAAAGCAGAGCAAATATACAAAGAACTGCCAAAATATGTTCAGAGCAGTATATTTCCGAAGGCGTTAAAAATTTTAGAAGTAGATCGAACAGTTATAATTGCTGGCGCACCTGGGGTTGGAAAAACAACTTTAGCCAATCTTCTGCTCTACTATCACCTCGAACGAGGTTTTCAAGCTGTAGTCATTGAATCTGATATCCGTGATGCAAAATCACTCATTCAAAAAGGAGTAAATCAGATATTTTATTTTGATGATTTTTTTGGAGCTACATTTCTTGGAGAAAATGGCTTATCTTTTAGCTCCAACGAAGATCAGGCTTTTATAGATTTTGTCTCTATGATTCGCACGTCAACTTCATCCAGATTAATACTAACAACTCGAGAACACATTCTAAATCAAGCACTTCAGAAATCTGAACGCCTAAGACTTTCTGATGTAAGTGATCACAAATTAATACTTCAAATCTCCGATTACTCTATTTCTGAACGCGCAAAAATCCTTTATAACCATCTATACTTTAGTGACTTACCTGTTGAGTACAAACAGGTCTTGCTTCAAGGCGATTTTTATCTAGAAATTGTAAAACATAAAAAATTTAATCCTAGATTAATTGAATGGTTGTCATCATACCGAAGAGTAAAAGTTGTCAGCTTTAGTAATTACAAACAGTTCGTAAAAAACCTTCTAAACAATCCTGCTGAGATTTGGATGCATGCCTATGAAAATCAAATCAGTGACGCAGGACGTAGCCTACTATTAACTATTTTTTCATATGAGGGAAGAGTTAATACTAGCTTGTTAGAAAGCACATTTAGAACTATTCATCAGCTTCGCGGGCATAAGTACGGCTTCGTTCTAAAACCAAATGACTATAAATTGGCACTTAAAGAATTGGTTGGTGCGTTTATTAAAAATGAAAGACCTGGGGTAGTAGAGGTAATAGATCCATCAGTACTGGATTTGTTAAATGAAATTACTAGAGAAAATCCAGACAACGTAATTGATTTAATTAATAGTGCCAATAATTTTACTCAGATAAAGAACATTTGGTCATTTGCAAAATCTACATCTAGCGGCAAGATACTTGAAAAGATTATTGAAAACTCACACAATCTACTCACGACATTAAACAGAGTAGCGTTCCTCAGAAGGGTGCACATTACAGCTGATGGCACTAAGGTCTATACTGGCCTATCATTTGAAGAGAGGCTGTCCACACTAATAAATATTACCGACTCGATTAAGGATCCAAAATTTCTAGATTTAATCAAAAATTTACACTTAAGATTAAAACAGGAATGGAACGAAGAATATGTTGATATCAGCTCAGGAATTGAGATACTAAGAGCACATAATGGTATTAATTGGTCAGAAATTGATAACTTGAGTGACCTCTTTATAGAATGTAGAGACACAATTTTAAATAATATTTCTTATGGCTGTAGCTCAGAAGACTTAAGAGAGTTTATTGGGGTAATTGACTCCTATGAACTCAATGAAGAACATGTCTTAATATCACTAAAAACATCCCTTAATAAATATTTGCAGGATTATTTTGCCGATGAGTTAAGACAGCTGAATTCCTCATCACAATTTGATAGTTTACTTGATGATTTAATAGCATTTCAGTCAACTCTTGGCATTAACACAGAAAATGAACAAGCTCTTACTATAGAGGCTAGAGATCAATTTGAAGAAAATCAATCCGCATATGGAGATCACATGCAAGACGAGTGGAAAGAGCAATATTATGGTACTAAATCTGAAGAGAATGGAATAAGAGATCTATTCAGCACACTTTTATGACCACTTTTGATGATAATCCTGATGGGGTTGATTCTGATAAACCTCGAAAGAAGAGCTTGAATCTTGACGAACTGCTAAAACCTATTGCTAATGTTGATTTATCTATTGGCCAAATTTTTTTGTTTAGTCTTAGAGTCTCCGACATGATGGAGTTCACAAAATTACCTGAACACTCTTCATGTGACCGCATTCGAGCTTTTTTACCATGTATTGCTAGTCTTTCATCAGAGTACTCGGTCAAGAAAGAGCGTATAGCTTTATCTACCGATAAGGTGGAGCAGCTAAGTGATTACGATGTAGAGAAGCTAGCAGAAGCTTATATTTCTTCAGGAGCCCTTAAAAAAACACAAGGCGATGTACGCAACGCAATTCGTGAGATTGAAGAAGTTGCGTCTTCATATTTGGATAGACTACTTCGAATTACTGTTGAGAACTATGCAAGTCAGTCACGGAAACTCATGGATAAAATGACTGGATCGACTCAAGGAATATTCGATCAAGTTAGAAAAAGTAGCATGGAGCTTGGGGAAACATGGAGGAAATTTGAACATCTGACTAAGGCTAGTGGAATGCCTTCAAGCATCACTTCACCAAGTCAAGCTAGGTCATTTGATTTCCACACGCAAATTGCTGAACAAAACGCACGACTAGCGCGCGAGAGAAATGAAGACCGTGAAATGATTAAACTGACTGGGCAAATGTCAGCTCAGTCAGCAAAAACTCTCCAAGAGCTGGCAGATGCAGCGACAGCAATGTTAGAAAGACTAGATCAAAGAGATCAAGAGGCAAAACGAACAACAAAAATTCAATTATGGATTGCTGTTGGATCAGTAATCATTTCCGCATTTTTGGCATTGGCTTCTTTTTTTCAGGATCGAGACAACAACTTGGCTGGTAACGTTTGGCAAGATAATGTTCTCAACCAGTTAAAATCTTCAAACAGTCTTGAGGCTACTCTAAAGAATGAAAATGGCAGGCTTCGGGAAGAAGTGCAAAGTTTGTCTGCCCAGATGTTAGTTTTACAAAATAACGCGAATACTCAGAATACCAAACCCCAAACCATAAAACCTCAAAATCCAGATCAAAAAAAACCTAAGCTAATAAAGCCCTGATATTTAGCTAATTTTTCGCGCGCGCGAAAAATCACTTCATTGAGATAGACAAACCTAACTAAGCTTGAACAGTTTATCGTGCTGATTCAGCTCTAATACTGTGCATGCCTCAACAAACTCTTTCGGCAAGTCGGGTAACTTATCGCGTAAAGTTGCAACTAATAACTGCCCGCCGAATATATCTGCGGTTACTAAAAGCGCTTTCAATTGATTATCATGGATTGCCTCTAAGCCATCGTGACAAATAAATTTAGGAAATGAAATTCCAGTTTCTTGAAGAAAATTGCAGTATGCAAAATCGAAAGCTGCGGTTTGAGATGCTTTCTTACCTGTTCCTACATTGGCCCCCACAGCAGACAATTTGAACACTAAAGTATTTTTAGAGTTTTCCTCAGAGTGAAGTAAATATTGCTCACCATATAATGACTTAGAATATGAAGAAAAGTGTTTATTAAACACTTTTAACCTATCTTGCAGGGCAATTTTTGCCTCTTCGATTACCTTTTGCGATTCAGCAATTTTATCTGCAGTTTTACTAATGCTTAACTTCAAATTTCTTATATCTTGTAAGACTTGCTCATAGCTACCTAATTGTTTGGTTTTATTCAACAGATCGGTTCTAACAGCAATAGCTTGTTGGAATTCTGCAGAATCTGAGAGTTGGCTAATTTGTTCAGCTTCAATTTTTTCCAACTGATTGAGCTTAGATAAAATTTGTACTCTTTGTGCATCTAAATATTCTTTTTGGGATGAAATGAACCGCTCTTTTCGTTTTCGAAGATTTATTACAAAGTCGCTAAGTTCTTCCCATTTAGCATGTAACTCAGGGATGAAAGACTCTGCTTCTTTATAAACTGAAGCAATAACTTTACTATCGACTCCATCAAAATCCCGCTTGAATTCATCTAAAGCAAGATCAAGGGAAGCAATTTCTCCCTGTACTAAACTTAATTCACCAGATATTGTTGCAGCTTCCGATCTAACATTAGATATTGCATTTGCTTGGGCTGCAATTTCAGGAACCTCACCGCGCAAAGCGGTTGATTTTTCAATGTCAGCAATTTCGCGTTGTAGATGAAAAACTAATTGCTCAATTTCACCTTCCTCACGGTCTCTTGTGAGCGCTTCTAAATCCCTAGCTTGTTTCTTTTGTTTAAGATCAAGACGAGGACGCTCCTCAAGCACATCTACATTAAAAAAACCAAACAAAAATAGATGTATAGTTTCGTAAGTAACCTCATTACTGAAGTCGCCACTAAATTTGAGTGTTCGACTCATTTTCAAAGGACTTGAGCGAACAAATTTTGGCATTAATTGACGCAAAGTGGGCTTTGGTCCATTTGAGCTGAAAAGCAATACTTTTACTTTTTCCTGATATTCTTTTAGAGATTGAATGGCTTTTCCATCTATAAAGAAATTTGAAGTACGTTTGGTTTCAGAGGTAACAAATCTCCGCTCCAACTCATGACTAACTCCGTTTGCAATGCTCAGTTTTAGAGTCACAGAAACAGGAGTATTGCCATGTAAAAAATCATAAACTTCTTGATTTACTTTTTTAAACTCCGGGTCCTCCCATATGTCTTTACCGTCTGAACCAAAACAATAGTCAATAAGTCGCAAGACGGTAGTTTTACCAATATTATTTCCACTTTCGGTATTGGAGACTATTGGTGAGTCTATGATTAGATTAAGTCCATCTTTGAACTCAATCTCACGAATGACAGTACCTGCTTTTGACAATATAAGACTTATTAATTGCATAAAAATAGCTGACCTTTATCGTCAAGCATTACCTTATCTAAAAGAAATAACCAAGCAGCTGCAGATAACGTTTGAGTTGGTGAAACCCTTCTTTTCAAAATCACTTCCATCCTCGATTGCAAGACCATCAAATCCGCGGCACCAGCCTCAAGAGATGTAAGTGCGGCAGCTCCAAGTACATAAGCACAATTCCATGGGCTTTGTTCACGAGGGAGTAACATTTGGGTTTTTCTCTAAAACATCGCACTCTACTACGGCGTCTGCAATCAACAAACTTACAGCCAAATCAATCCAAGTAGGGTCGATTTCTGCAGCATGTGAATTTTTAACATCTTCTATCATTTGCTTCTTAACAGCCTCGATAAGAGGATGAGCATGGTTTCTAGAATATTCGATACGTTGATTTGCCAATATACCAGCTTCATCACATGCGCTCGTCAGTACACGACTGTAGATTGAGCCTGCACTGAATCTTACGAGCACTCGAACATCATTATTTGACTGCTCAACTCCCTTATATGCCTTATCCAAAATAAAAAAGTACTTTGTGTAAGTTCTGATTAAGTGGTCACTTAAGGTAATGTAGTTGAAATCCAACTTATCTTGCACTTCAGCAGTCACATTACGCTGATATGCATGACCATATACAGACAATTGCTGATCTGCAATTACGTTGATTATTTTTCCAAGATACGTACTTAGAGAACGCTCGGTGGCTATTGGGAATTGTAATTGAAATGTAGCACCAGGAGCATTTATAATGGTGCCAACGTTATCCCCGCCTACAGCAACTGAGTTATCTTCAGCCGTAACGCGTTTTAATATCATTTTGCGGCCAAATGTAATGCATGCCAGACGGTAACACCTATAGCAGCTAACTCAACAATTATTCCTAATATCGTTAAGCCATGTCCATGAGATGGTGATTGATTTGAAGGTGTGGCATTGTTTCCTACATTAAGCATCACACCGGAATTATTCCCGCCTACAGCTATTGAACCATTTGATGCCGAAACATTTACTTTTTTATTCCGCTTGATACCAAAAGCGATTAATATTATTCCAACCACCATAAAAATTAAGCTCAAAATCAGCCCTATCATTCCCGTCCCCTTATTATTATCAAGCCATCTAAATAGCCTCTACTTGCCATTCTAAAGAAAATAGTTTACTTAGTCATCAATACAAGCTGTTTATTGGCATATATTGATTAGTTCATAGATTTAAAATATAACTGCGCTTTCAAACCTAAAGAGGAGGGCCTGCAAATTATAGTTAAGGCAAGTCTAGTATCTTCATGACATAACAGGAAACTTAGGTCAAATTTCGCGCGCGCGAAAATATTACTTTAGCCATGCTTTATCTTGCTCTCTGCTTCTGTTCTAGACTGACCCTCATAATTGAATGAGTTTCTCCAAGTAATAAAGGCGGGTAAATCCCACTTTTCGAGTTCACATTTTTGAGTGTAGTCAGGCTTTCCAGTTAAACCATCAATATCTACAATCCAGTTGTATCATCTGAAACAGGCACATAAGAAAAAGCCTGCTCAAAATTATCACAGATTGGTGAATCAAAGCAAGGCTGGCCCTTTAAGGATCCAGGCGGCTTTCGATAGGTATTGCTCTATTGAGTAAGGTTTTTTTTATTATTCACAATTGCTGAGTTTAGTTAATTTATTTGACACTTCAAAAATACTGAGTATGCCATAAATCACGCCATTATTAACTTCAATCCCCTAATTTGCCTTTTATAAGCAACTGCAACCGTTCTTTAGTTTCGCCAAGCACCGACAATCTCATGGTGCGAAATCCAATCAAGCATCAACACTTCGTGACCACCTACAATCGGTTCGCACAAATTCTGTGCGACTGCGATTTTGGCTGGTTGCTGGCTTTACTTTCTTAATCCCCATGAGCCTTATCGGCAGGCGAAACAACTCAAGAGCGATGCAGGTCGAGTTGATCAGTCTGCAAATTCGGGGCAAGTCTTTAATTCAAAAGCGGCTCTTCAATCTAAGAACGATACAGTGAGGCAAAAGACTATGACAACACTACACGCAACACCCTATAACAGAGACGCAACAGGTTTTTATTTTACCGATGCACACGACTATGAAGCCAAATCATCCGTGCATGTTGACCGTTACGGCAATTTGGTTGAAGAATTTGAGATACAGTTTATTGATGGTGACGACGCGCAGCTATTTGAAGCATGTGGCATTAACCAAGCTAACCTAAATATATGGTTTGATGATATTGAATTTTTACAAGACCATGAAAAAGTCAATCTATATTATCTAGCTGGGGTGGCGGGGTACACATTAAGCCAAGCGCTTGAAAAACTGGATGAACCTAGCATCACAGAGTCTAGCTTACGCGATGCAGCCGAAGAGCTGTTTAATGAATGTTGGTTACCTAGCTTTCCTGAGAGTATTCGTTTTTATATCGATTATGAAAAATTTGCCAGAGATTGCGAACTGAGCGGCGATATGACGGAGTTTGAATACAACAACAAAACCTACACTTGTACTAATTCTAGCGCTTTGTAATTGCTAAAAGCAACATGCCTTATGATTTAGGTCAGAAGGCATGATTTTGGCATACTGCTAAATACCGCGGCTTGTTCGCACCTTTTTCATTTTAACAATTGTTCCTGCCGTTTTTTTAGTTTAATTCCAGTAGACAATAGTTCAGTTGGGATTGATATGTCGTCGTTGCTTTTTTGAAGCGATAGTCCACCCACCTGCTGAATAGGTTGGTCAGCCATAAAGGCAATCACCTCTTTAGCCAAAGCTCTATCACTTAGGTCTTCAGATTTTGCTAGTACATTAGCGATATTTGCCCAAGCGTGAATTTGTTTAGTGTGCGCTTTAACGTTTGTTTTGGCGGATTTTCTGAAAATTGGGTGCTGCTGCCTAGCGGATTGATGCAGTTGATATTGATGTAAGGGTTGCTGTGTCACGCCGCGCGTTTTACGCGGTGTGGCGTTGGCCGCAATGCCATATTTACGCAGGCTTTGTGCAAAGCCTTCACGCCAGCGTTGCAAATCATTTTTACGTGGATTGAGGCGTTTACTACGTTTTTTAATAGATGCCATTTTGATGCAGACATGCACATGCGGATTATCAGTATCGGTATGCAAGGCAAATACGT
>Ga0209311_1001411_pt1 | contig 19322 bp, 14 predicted proteins | sample AD_UKC045_MetaG_FD_184417 | JGI IMG/M metagenome (GOLD analysis project Ga0209311, IMG submission 184417) | Active sludge microbial communities of municipal wastewater-treating anaerobic digesters from USA - AD_UKC045_MetaG (SPAdes) (version 2) | ecosystem: Engineered > Bioreactor > Anaerobic >... | reverse complement strand
TCCTTTATTCATAGCGGTTTGACGAAGAATCAGACGGTCTGGTACCGGGTGCAAGCCTGCAATGATCACACTTCCTCCGCCTGGAGCGATATTGTCTTAGCATACGCAGCCTCTCTACCCGTAACGGGCATGGTGGCGTATTACCCATTCAATGGCAGCGCAAACGATGAAAGCAAAAATGGAAACGATGGGGTAGTGTATGGCGCCGCATTGACCGAGGATAGATTTGGCAATACTGACAAAGCTTATAGCTTTAATGGCAGGGATAGCTACATCATCGTAAACAGCTCTCCATCACTTCAACCGACAAAAGAAATTACTGTCGCCGTTTGGCTGCTTCCTCTCAGTTATCCTACAGATGCAACAGATGGGTGGATGGGTATTCTAACAAAAAGGATAAATGAAAATATTGCTCCATGGGATAGTTATGTCATCAGCATCCACAAAGAGCATTATCTTCAATTTGCTGTGTACGATTCGCCCGATGCACTTAAACTGCAAAATGTGGAACTCGGCAAATGGATATTCGCTCTCGGAACAATGAGCGATAATGAAATAAAGCTTTATATCAATGGTCTTCTACATAGCAGATTAAGCCGGGGAGGCGATATACTTTATTCTTCGTTATCACTACGCATTGGAACATTAAGTATCAACAGACTAAATCCATTCAATGGAAAAATTGATGATATACGTATCTATAATCACGCATTGTCAGATCAAGAAATTTCATCACTTTACCACGAAGACGGCTGGGGATATGGACAGTAACAGAGAATGTGCCTTTGCCTCCGGTCAAGACAGCATCAGCGTGAGAAGATGTTTTCGTGTATCTATTTTTTTAATGCTGATTGCTACTCTGGCATTGTGGGCCTGCTCCCGCGACTGGAATAATCCGCTTGACCTTAATAAAAATGAGCAAAATCAATTGCCCAGTGATGGACTGGTCTCATTTTATTCTTTTAATGGAGATGCAAATGATCACTCTGGAAACGGCAATAATGGAGTGATAAATGGCGCTGTGTTTTCGACAGATAGAATGGGAAAACCTGGCAGATCATTGCATTTTAATGGAGTCAACAGCTTTGTTGAAATTCCTAATAATACCAGTCTCAATTTTTCATCTACTTTTTCAATGACGATGTGGATTAAGACAGCCTCGATAAATAATAATCCCGGTAGGTATCCCATGATCATTGCAAAATATAGCCCCTACAATGATCGCAGCGGATATGGCATCTGCGTGGGCGCACAAAATGATTATCAAATTTACTTCGAATTGTTTTCCCATAATTCGCAAAGCGATGTAGGTACCGATTTTGCTATCAATGATAATAGATGGCACTTCTTGGCGGCGATCAGAGATGGTTCAACACAGTACTTTTATGTCGACAACACTCTCATCGGGGTGAGGACCTTTTCCCGACTCATTAATAATAGTTATAGCTTGTACATAGGCGGACTTCCTTTATTCAGCTATGACAATTTCTATTTTGAGGGATTAATCGATGATGTGAGATTATTCGATCGTGCGTTATCTAAATCTGAGGTTGAACTGCTATATCATGAGGGGGATTGGGTACAATGAATCCTAACCCTATCAAAAATCTAAAAGCTCTACGAATAGCCATACTGCTCTTGGCTGGATTTGCGGCCTTTCACTGCTCGCATGAATGGAACAATCCTGTTGACGACAAAAGCTCCGAAAAGTATTTACCAACCTCAGGGCTAGTCGCGTATTATCCATTTAACGGCAATGCAAATGATGAGAGCGGAAATAATAATAATGGCACGGTCATAGGCGCCACTTTGACAGCAGACCGATTTGGCGTGAATGATAAAGCATACCGCTTTGATGGTAATGACTACATCCAATTTGCAGATAATCCAGTTTTTGATGCGATTGAGAAACAGGATATACTCTCAGTTTCCATCTGGATCAATATATACGGATGGTGGTATGGTCGTTATTTTACAATGATCGATAAATATGAGGCTGCCAGCGATTTCGGGTGGGTATTTTATATCATGGATGACAAGTTTGTTTTTCATATTCATGGTGGCCGCGAAAGCATTTATTCTTTCGTACTCAATATGTGGTATCATATCGCATTTACTTTTAGCCGGTCTAAAGGACGATATGAATTATACATAAATGATAAACTGGTAGAGATCATCTCCATTTCCGCGGATATCCCGGAAACATCAGGGGCTTGTTATATTGGGTACAGCCCGTCAGGGGGTGATGATACTGCACACGGTGTAATTGATGACATCCGGATCTATAACCGAATTATCTCAGAAACGGAAATTTCTGACCTTTACCATGAAAATGGCTGGAAAGACTGAATGAGAAGTTGTTTACTGATATTGCGAGCAAAACAAATGATTTTGCCGGCACTGGTGATCCTCGCCTCGCTTGCCTGCTCCCGCGACTGGAAAAATCCGGTGGACAACAAAAACAGTCAACCCAATCCCCTGCCCACTGAAGGCCTGGTCGCATGGTATCCCCTGAATGGCAACGCCAACGATGAGAGTGGCAATGGCCTCGATGGTACTGTCTATGGTGCCGTTCCATGTGCAGACAGATTTAATGAAGAAAATAAGGCCTACTATTTTAATGGCACTACTTATATCGAAGTGCTGGATAACTCCAAACTTGATATCATAGTCAACTTGTCGATTTGCACATGGTATCAATACAATGGCAAGGCATCAGACTGGGGAAGAGTCATTTCAAAAGCCTGGAATTCTGCCAATGATCCGTGGATTGGATATGGCATACTTCACGACGACAAGCCTGCCGGGAACCAAACCATCGGAATTCTAGCTGGTTTGTCCAATTCGACCTCAGCCACAACTGGAAGCCCGGATATTTTCAAAACTGGAGTATGGCATCATGTCTGTGGTGTCATTGATTCAGACAACAAAGTGATCTCTATATATCTCGATGGTAAAAAACAAAATGACAGTACTCTGACCATTTCAACTTTGGCTAATACTTCAGGAAATTTCAGGATCGGTACCGATGAAAAAACTTTGCAAGGCATTGTGGGAGCTGTGGACGACGTCAGGGTTTATTGTCGTGTTTTGCGTGAATCAGAAATAATGGCGCTCTATCACGAAGGGGGCTGGGATCAATAAATGGTTGACAAAATATGTTTTATACACAACAGATCAGTTGCATTATTATTTTTTTTCTTTGGTTTACTTTCCTGCTCCCGCGACTGGAAAAATCCAGTGGACAATAAAAACAATCAACCCAATCCCCTGCCCACCGAAGGCCTGGTCGCCTGGTATCCCTTCAATGGCAATGCCAATGACGAGAGCGGCCATGGGAGGAATGGCACAGTCTACGGCGCAGTGTTGACAGCGGACAGGATGGGCAGGGCCGCCAATGCCTATCAGTTTGATGGAGTCGACGACTATATTGATCTTGGTGATTGGCCTTTCGGTGGTGAAATGACCATCTCTGCCTGGGTCAATTACCAGGCTTTCAACCGATGGTCCAGGGTGGTCGATCTCGGAAATGGTGAGAATGTTCAAAATATCGTGCTATCCAACACCGGAAACTCATCGACGATAGCATACCATATCTACTACACCGGGCCAAGCGCGTACTTAGAGTCTGCAAACCTGGCCGTTCTGAACGAGTGGATTTTTTTAACTGCTTCGGTCACCTCAAACGGCAATATGTACCTCTACAAGAATGGCGAGCTGGCAGCCTCTGGAACTGGTGGCTTCCCACCCAACAATCTTACACGAGTCAGCCAGTTCATCGCCCGCTCCAACTGGAGTGTTGATGGCTATTTCAAAGGGAGGATCGATGATGTCCGCATCTATAACCGCGTATTATCCGATGCAGAAATAGAAACCCTTTACCATGAAAACGGCTTTTACCACCCCCTGAAAACACCTGAAATTAAGGCATGGGGCATTTCGGATTCCAGCATCAAAATCCAGTGGTCCACCGTTCCGGAGGTAAAAACATATGTAATAGAGCATGCCTCATCAAGGATTGGCCCTTTCAGCCAACTTTATTCTGGCGCCGATACCTCCTTTATTCATAGCGGTTTGACGAAGAATCAGACGGTCTGGTACCGGGTGCAAGCCTGCAATGATCACACTTCCTCCGCCTGGAGCGATACCGTCATTGCGAACGCTACTGCCCTGCCCTTCAACGGACTTGTCGCTTATTATCCCTTAAATGGAAACGCAAATGACGAAAGTGGTAATGCCCTTCATGGTGTTGTGCATGGTGCTGTATCGTGTGCCGATAGGTTCAACCAGGCCTACAAGGCGTACCAGTTCGATGGCAATACGTATATAGAGGTATTGGATAATTCCAAGTTAGATATTTTAAATAATTTATCTATTTGTGCATGGTACAGATATGGTGGCAAGTCAACTGACTGGGGTAGAATCATCGGTAAGGCATGGAATTCATTCAACGATCCTTGGATAGCCTATGGCTTTGTTCAAGATAATAATAGTTTAGATAATCAAAAAATATCATTTGTGGTCGGTTTATCAAATTCCACAGATACAGGCGTTGGGAATTCCACAACTGTCTTTAAAACAGGGGTATGGCATCATATCTGTGGAATCTTTGATTCTGATGGAAAGAAAATCTCCATCTATATAGATGGAAAAAATGAAGGAGCAACGGCAATAACCATTACTCACCTTGCAAATACAGTCGGAAATTTCAGGATTGGCCGTGACGAGAAATCCGGACAAGGCATCATAGGTGCAGTGGATGATGTCAGAATATACAATCGAGTCCTAAAACCGTCAGAAGTAGAGGCACTTTATCACGAAGGCGGCTGGGTTAACTAAAGTGGCCACTATTAAAGCAGATGGGAATGATTATATCATTTAGCTTTGTGCTCAGGTTGCGATATTCAAGCATGCTTATTAAACTGGTACAAGTATTAAAGCTTGATCTCATAAACCAGGTGCGAGATGAGTAGAAATACCTGTGCTGCATACCTTGCCATTCTCCTGCTAATGGATTGTCGCGAATGGAAGAACCCGATTGTAGACAACGGCGATTGTTCTATTCATATGCCGACTAGAGGATTGGTGGCCCATCACCCCTTTAACGGCAACGCCAACGACTCGAGCGGTAACGGCCTAAATGGGACTGTATATGGCGCCATCCTGGCTCCTGACAGGTTTGGCAAGCAAAGCGCTGCATACTCCTTTGATGGAGTAAACGACTATATTAATATCGGCAACCCGGCGGGCGATAATCCTTCGGAAATTACTCAATGCGCATGGATAAAAAGCAGCGCAGTCCCAGCTTACGATCTGGTGATTTTGACAAAGCGCCATGATGGTGGGAATGGCAGTGATTGGCCGACTTTGAGTATGGAGAAGAGTGGCTCCGCCGCCTGCATCCTCGACGATGCCAACTACATGAACAGTGCCAGCAGTACTACGAAAATTAATGACAACCATTGGCATTTCCTGTGCAGCATCCGCGACCAGACGGTTTATCAAATATTTGTAGATGGTATTCTGGAAAAGGAGATAATTGACGGTCATGCCATGGGTGGCTCGAGAGCTAACTTGCACATCGGCCATCATGGGGCATGGAACCGGTACTTCAATGGTATTATCGACGACGTACGTATATATAACCGGGCTTTATCCCTACTTGAAATCGATACACTCTACCATGAAGGAAACTATATTCCCCCGCTGGAAACGCCATACATATCCGCCTATGGCACTTCAGAGACAACCATCAAGATCCTTTGGAAAAAAGTACCTGAGGCCTCTTCCTATGCCCTGGAGCACTCCACCAGCCCGACCAGTGCCTTTGCCAAGCTGTATTCGGGACCAGATACTACGTTTACGCACACTGGATTGACAAAAAATCAACTGGTTTGGTACCGGCTCAAGGCTTCCAATTCAACGGCATCCTCCACCTGGAGCGACACCGTTTCAGCATCCGCAGCCGTTTTACCCGTCACGGGCCTGATCGTCTATTTCCCGTTTAATGGTAATGCCAATGATCAAAGTGGAAATAACAATAATGGTATAGTCACCAGAACAATATTGACACGAGACCGACATGGCAATTTCAATAGCGCTTATAGTTTTAATGGCTCGAGCTACATAACTGTGGAAAATAATCCATCAATCAGTATTCCATCCACCCAGCCTTTCACAATTTCGCTCTGGGTCTATAAATTGCCCTCTGGCCTGCCTCTGCACATCTTAGGGAAAAGGCTTGGCTGTAGTAGTACTATTAATTATCAGGTTGCTGTAGATCATAACGGCTTTCGTTTTGACAGCTCATCTTTTGAATTGGTTTGGGCAGCAGGCATCCCTGATCAAAAATGGATCCATGTGTGTATTACGTATGATACAAACAACGGCAAACTTTACCTGGATGAAGTTCTCAAAAGCACAAAGTCTGGCAAGATCGGGGGATCTAATCATGTAGATTTGCTTATCGGAGCATCAGGTTCTTGCGGAGCATCCTGGTTGGGTAATCTTGATGATATACGTATTTACAACCGCGTGCTGACAAGTGATGAAATCGGGGCACTTTATCATGAAAATGGTTGGAGCAATTAATTTGTTACTAATCTTTTCTGTGAGCGGGATGATAGAATGCCAAAGGAATTCATAATAACAAAATCTTTCATTCTCACCTTTGCTGTCCTTTCATTTAGCTGTGGCAGGAACTGGAAAGAGCCTGTTGCTCCGGGAAATGATGATGACAAGGAGCCTATGGATGCTGAGTGGGCCTATAACTACAACAGCGACTTCATCACATCGCGCGATAAGGAGCTGGCCATGCCCCACGGTGTGGTCGTTACACCGGATGACAAAATCTGGGTAGGTTTTTACAAATACTGCGAAGTCCTGCATCCAAGCGAGGAACAGATCTTTCCGCTCTGGATCTTCAATCCTGATGGTTCCCTGTTTAAAGAAGTGCAATATCTCACCTGGCAGGGTACAACCGAAGCTATCAAAGGGGATTGCCGAGGACTAAGCCTTGACCAGAACGGGAAGGTCCTCTTCTCTGAATTCGACAAGCTTTGGCGGATAGACTACAAAACGCAACACGCGTTGAACAGAGTCATTCCTTTCCCGGGCAACTCTCTGACAGAGGCTGCCTGCGACCAAAACGGTTATATCTATATCGCCTGCGTATTGGACAACGATCAACCGGTCAATATTTACGATGCCAATTTCAGCTAACTCAAACCACTCACCACTTCCTTGAAAATTGTAAAAAGATCTTTGATCGCCTCGAGCGATGGCAATGATATCTATATCGGCCGGATATATGGCCGTGATGAGCGCAATGGCATCTTCCACTTGTACAGCGATTCTGGTCCGGCCGGCGCCTACACAATCGTCGATACTCTCCAGAAACAAATCATAGCTAGCTGTCTTGATATCGATAAGCGCGGTTTTCTTTGGGCGGGTTCCTATTGGGAGACTGCTGCAGGTGATCTGAACGGCTGGTATGCCCTGGATTTGAGTAAAAAGGAGAAATAGTACTCTCATTAGGATCCAGTGCAGGTACGCCGCCAACTGAAATTGTTGTACCATCAGGCGGAACCTTTTATTCTCCACGTGGAGCTGCCTGGAGCTCTGATGGCAATACCATGTATACAGCAGATTTTGATGGGCGCGTCATAAAAAAATGGACCTTTAAGTGAACCTGGTTGGCCGACCACAGCTTTAATAGCCAGCCCCGGCATGAAAATGTTATCTTTTCCAAAGAACGATCGGGGATTCGATGATAATTGTACAGAATCCGGAACCAGAATTTTCAGATCAGGTCTCATCCGAAATGCTCCTCGAGGCTGCACATCCCAATATCTACCGCGCCAATGCCTTCCGGATCACGCAATTGCCTGTGGATGCCTCTACACGGGATATTGCCAGGCAACTGGACAAGATTCGGATGATGGAAAAATATGGCGGCAGCAGCCTGAAACAGCGCGGTCCGATGCCTATTTTCCCCCCACCAGACACTGACGCCATTCGGGAAGCTATGCAGCGCTTGCGCGATCCCGAGCGCAGACTCGTGGATGAACTGTTCTGGTTTTGGCCGCTGCTACTCGGCCACTCCCAGCAGGATCCCGCCCTTCTGGCCATGTCGGCCAACGATTTAAAAAAAGCGGCAGAGATCTGGCTGCGTAAAGAAAAAGATAACTCCACTGCCAATATCCCCCTGCACAATCTCGCTGTCCTCTCACATGCAGCAGCCCTGGACATCGAACAAGCATATGAGACGAAGAAATCCTCACCAGGACTGGATGACAAGCTGGATCTCTATTGGCGTCAGTCATTCGAGAGATGGGGGCTACTTTTATATCATGACAGTTTCTGGCACCGGCTCTCCGACCGCATTCAGGAGTTTGGCCATCCCTCGCTTACGGCTGATACCAGCCAGCGCATCCGGGCTACGCTGCCCGTCGCTCTCTTGCTGGTCAACGCTCAACTGGCCGTTCAAGCAGCAGGGCGTAATTCCTCCACTGTACAACGGCATTTGAAGTTGATGAACAGTTCCGGTTTTCAGGAAGCGGCCATTGCCGAGGCACTGCGGCGCGCAGTTGAGCCCATCCGCCGACACATTAAAACCCTTTGCGACGCCGCAACAAGAGAGGTCCAATCGGATCCCATCCATGGGGATCAATCTGCCCGGCGCCTGGCGGAAAACAGTGGCAAACTTCTCGCCATTCTCGACTCTATCTTGCCTGCGGAATCCGCTGTCCGCAACGGTGCCCATGACCAGATCGCTCTAACCCTGCTCGAATGCCAGATCAAGTTCAGCAATAAAACAGAAAATTGGGCTACTTCGTTAAGCCTGCTCGAAACAGGTAAAGAAATGGCTGCCAGTTCCTCCTGTAAAACACGGCTGGAAGAAAATATCAGGTTGGTCCAGGACTCCTTAAAGTCCAACCATAACTGGTGCGGTCCGGGTTATTATGCGCTCCCGGCCGCTTTATTGATAAAGCTTGAACAGTACCGCGACCTGGCGGATAAGGAAAAGTGGAATGACGCCATCGTGAACCTGCAAGCCCTCTCGCAAGACACAACTCTATCGAACAAACAGCGGCTGTTGGTGACAAAAGCACTGGCCTATTGCCTCCACAATCTGGTCATCAAAGAGCTCAATGCAGCGCTCGACTTGTATAACCAGGAGCCAGCCATCTGGCAAGATATTTTGGCCAGAAATGAAGATCCGACGCCAGGTTTTAGCAATACCCTTCGGGCCGCCAGGCAAATGAGCAAGGGACAAGAGTATTATGGCGCTCTGGAGTGCCTGGCCTGCGGACGACAGATACAAGGTTCGTATTTTCGCTGGACCTATAAAGAGGAACCACTGATCATATGTCCAGCCTGCAATGAAAAAATGGATGCGGAATTCAACACTGATAAAGAGGTGCTCTGCAAGGCCATAACCAAGGCTGGGCAGGATTTGCACCGTGCTAATGATCTGGATTGCACGAATAATTGTATCACAGAAACCTTCGCGACAGTCCAAAAAATGGCCATGAGAAATAACGTCAATCTGCCACTCTTGCCGGACACCAGCTTGCGTCGTTTACAGTCCGGTATGGCAACACTCCCCGATATTATCTCTGGCCTGGGCAGTACTCGCACCGAAATGAAAGCCGCTGCACTGCAAGCTTTGGCTGCTTACGAGAATGATGCCACGGCAGCGACAGCTCCTCTGATCGCCTCTTTCAAGTCAGCCGATGAACAATACCGCCGGGAGGCCTTTTTAACGCTGAATCTGATCAACAAGGATTGGCACAGGGCAGAAGCCGCCGCAAGAATAGCCTCGATCATTACCGCCTGGCTTGACGGTAATGATATTAAAATGTGTGAAATGGCGCAGCTCTCGCTGATAAAAATGGGCAACGCTGCTGTACCCGATCTTACCCGTATTCTAAAAAACAGCAAACCAACGTCGCGATTGAACGCAGCGATCATCTTGGGGAGGATCGGGCCGGCCGCATCCGGCGCCATCCCCGCTCTCGTACGAGCTCTTCAGCATTCCTCCCCGAGTCCCGTGATTTGGGATAAAATAGGCAAATTGATATCCCCCTCCATTGGCAGTTCTGGTGAGGATGAAGAGGAGATGCAGGCAAGAATACGATCGGAAATTCTGCGAGCCTGTTATATGATTGATCCCAACTGGCTCAAGTCCGCTTTGGCGAAAAAAGCTGTACCCTTTTTGCAGAAAATGAAACTATCGCCTTTGCCCCGGGAACGCGAGATGGCCAGCAAACTGCTTTCTATCATTCAGAATGCGGCTGACTGAAATAGCACGACCAGTTTCCCGGAGTATTCAGGCCGGTCAGTCAGGTATGATAATTCCAGCCTGTCAAAAGAGAAACTGCACTTTGTTGATTACCGCAAGGAGCACATGCCATGCCGCTTTGTGATTCCCTCCGCCAGCTCAAATTCCCTCGCGAATTTAGAATAGAATCATTGCCCTGGCCGGATGATCTGGCTATCGCGGCGCAAGAAATGGCTCAGGCACCTGAGAACCCGGCAGATCGATTCAAGGAGGATGCCCCGAAAAGCACGCCTGAATTGTCGGTCAGCCTCCTGGCGGATGTGGGTACGGGGATTTGGCGGCTGCGTCAGAGAATGATCGAGGCAAAGACCGGCGAGCCTTTTGAAGAGATGCGGCGCCCCTTCAGACATGTGCAGTGGATTTGGGATAAATTATCCGATGCCGGCATTGAAATCACCGATCATACCGGAGAAAGGGTGCCCGAGAGTGGCATTTATGCCCTGAAAGTGGTCTCATATGAAAAGATGCCAGAACTTCTCCACGACCAGGTACTGGAAACTATCAAACCCACCATTTATTTAAACAAGAATCGCATCCAGATGGGTGAAGTGATCGTGGGTACAAGTCAAAAGAACCAGAACAGCTGAAGAAAGGATTGCGATATGGCCAGAACAACAATCGACTTTGGGATTGATCTTGGAACAACGAACAGCACCATTGCTGTCCTTAATGGCATGGATGTCCATGTGATAAAAAACAACGACGGCGCCGAGTTTACCCCCTCTGCGGTGCATATTGATAAATCGGGCAATCTTATTGTCGGGCGCACCGCCAAAGAACGCCGGGAAATTGATCCCGAAAATTCTGCTGCGGAGTTTAAAGCCTTGATGGGCAAGAGCACGGAATTCATCTTCCAGCGTAGCAAAATCCGGATGAAACCCGAAGAACTTTCAGCGGAGGTTCTGAAACAACTCAAGGCGGACGTCAAGCAGCGCACGGGCGAAGAGGTACGTCATGCCGTGATCACCGTTCCGGCGATCTTTGATCTGCCGGAATGCGCGGCTACGAACACAGCCGCACAGAAAGCCGGCTTTGGTCTTTCACCACTGCTGCAAGAACCGGTTGCAGCTGCCATGGCCTATGGCTTCCACAGCACCAGTGACAAGGAATTTTGGCTGGTCTTCGATTTTGGTGGAGGTACTTTCGACGCTGCCATAATGCAAGTGCGCGATGGCATCATCGAGGTCTATAACCACGGCGGTGATCGTGAGCTCGGCGGCAAACTGATCGATTGGGATATCGTCGAAAAACTGCTGATTCCAGCTGTAACCAGCGAACACCCCCTGACTGATTTCTCCAGAGAGAATAAAAAGTGGCAGCAAGCCATTGCAAAACTGAAGCTTAACGCAGAAGAAGCGAAGATTACATGTTCTCGTTATGATTCTGCTGAAATTACCATCGATTATCTCTGTCAGAATGATCGTGGTGCTCCGGTGCAGTTTGATTATAAATTATACCGCAAAGACGTCGAAACGATTACACGTCCTTATTTTGTACGCGCGCTCAATTATTGTCACAAAGTGCTCAAAGAAAAACGGCTAAAGCCTTCAGATATCAGTAAAGTACTGCTGGTGGGCGGACCAACCCTCATGCCTATTCTAAGAGAATTTTTGGCCGATCCCAAAGAGGGGTTGGGCGTTCCGCTTGACTTTCACATCGATCCGCTTACAGTGGTGGCGCAGGGTGCAGCCATTTTTGCCGGCACCCAACGGATCGAAGAGACTGCCTTTATACCGGCGATGATTGATGGAGAATTTCAGTACCAGATTAAACTGGATTTTAAACCAGTCGGCACCGATCCCGAACCCCTGGTTGGAGGACAAGTGATCGGCAAGGAGGGGGAGGACCTCTCCTCCTGCCGAATTGAATTCATCAATGCCCATGCCAAGCAGCCCTACCGCAGTGGCAAGATCAGCCTTAATGAGAATGGCTTTTTCATGACGAATCTTTGGGCGGAAGCTGACTCGGAGAACATATACCAGATTGAATTGACCAATCCACAGGGTGATCTGCTGAAATCTGCCCCGGACCATCTGGTCTACAAGCTTGGCATCATGACCGTGGCCAATACTGTCCTCATAAATTCCGTCGCAGTCGTCACGGATGCCAACGAAGCAATACGGTTTTTCGAAAAAGGCACGCCCCTGCCCGCCCGCAAACATAAAGAATTCAGGACCTCATTCGATTTACGCAAAGGCTATCAGGGGGATCTGATCATCATTCCGGTTGTGGAGGGGGAGAGCATCAGGCGGGCTGATCGCAATCGCCTCATCGGCAAGCTCGAGATTAAAGCTGATCAGATCACACGCGATGTACCCCTCGGCAGTACGGTGGATGTTACTGTCGAGATCAATGAAAGCCGTCTGGTCAAAACCAAGGCCTACATCGAAGTACTGGATGAAGAATTCGAAGATATCCTCCCACTTTCAAAACAGGAACCGAACCCAGGGCAGTTGGAGAAAGAATTCGAACAGGAGCAGGCACGGCTGGACAGCATCAAAGAAAAACTGGACAAAATTGAGGATGAAAATGCAAAAGGAATTCTCGAACGCATTGCCAAAGAAAACATGATCAACGATGTCTATGCGGCACTAAAATCCGCGTCAAATGATCCTCATGCCGCAGCCACTTGCCAAAGCAGATTGCTTGATCTCAAGAAAGCTATCGATGATATCGAAGACATTCTCGAATGGCCTGCGCTGGTCATTGAAGCTGAGGGCCAACTGGAGTGGTTGTGGGAGGTTGTCAATAAATATGGCAAAATCGCTGACAAGGAAAAGGCCTCGCTTATGGAACGAGAATTAAAAAAAATAATTGAAGCTCGAATGAAGGAACCCGATCTTCTTCAGCGGCAAACGGATGAGATATATGATTTTCATACCGACCTGCGCCGGGAGCAGCCCGGCTTCTGGATGTGGTATCTCGATTATGAAAAAGAGAGAAAAGAGCGTATGAAGGACAAGTCAGAGGCAGAGATGCTTTTTGCTCAAGCTGACCGAGCAATCGCCAAAGATGATTTTGCCGATCTGCGCTCCGCCGTGCGGCAACTTTGGGCGCTGCTGCCAATGCAGGATCAAATGGACGAGACCAAAATCGTCAGTACCATTCATATTTAAAACGGCGCCCGCACATAGGAAGGATGCACTTGTTGAATCCACGAAATAAAGAGGTAAAAACCACAACTGCCCAATCAGCGCCTGACCAGTTACTCTCGCTTGTACAGCAGGCGCTGATTGCCCGGGCTACTGAGCTGGCGCGATCTGGACGTTATGCCGAAGCGGAGGCTGTGCTGGACGGAATCAAAGACGGTCCATCGGCTCAGGTTCTCGATTTGCGGGCCAGAATCAAGGCCCAACAGGGATTAATGGCCGAGGCGGCATCCCTGTGGGGGCAAGCTTTACGGAGCGCTCCCGATGATCAAGGCTATGCTGCTGCAATGAGACAGGCTTTGAGGCGGGCTGACCGCCCCCTTTGGCTGACAAGACCCTGGCCTGGCCTTGCAGCCCTGGCATTGCTGGCGCTCGCACTAATACTCATTCTGATGCCGGCCAAAAGGGTGATGCAGGGCGGTGATGTCACGCAAAATCCAATTGCAGCTCCACAGTCCAGGGTGATGAATAATGGAACTGATAGTACTGGCCGATCGTCCGAAAAACTGGCCGACCGCCGAGAAAAACCGGGAATTGCCATTCCAAAAATATCACTTAAAGGCATTAGAATTTTCAAAACAGATGAAAAAATGACAATACTCTTTGAGGAAGGGCTATTCACAGAGGGGACGCAATTCCATCAGAGCGCCAGGCCGCTATTGGCAAAGGTAGGACGTCAAATCGCTGGTATCGCCCCTGACGTCCAGATTCAGGTTGTGGGCTGCACGGATGATCTGCCTATGGCTGCTGGCAGCTTGTATACCGATAACGGTGCTCTTGGTTTGGCACGCGCCGTCAAAGTCATCGAAATTATGCGAACAGTAACAGGTCGGCCAGCATCTGCTTTTATAGCCCAGAGTATGGTTGAAAATAATTATCCTTATTCAATTAATAGCTCTGAAAGCAAGATGCGGAACCGGACAGTCGTAATCAGCTTGCTGGATCAAACGCCTGCAAATTCATTGATTATGGTGGAAGATCATTAAAGAGTGATGGGCACGCCCAGAAAAATGAGTTACTGAAGAGCTCCGCTCAATTTAATGGTGATCGTTTTTCCCTGGCAATTCTCTTTGAGTATATGGCTCATGTGCAACCCTACCCGATGCCACGAGCCAGCTGTGCATAACCATATACCCATCACTTTGTTCGATTGGGAGAACCAACTGATGCGGGCATGCCTGATTTTCATTATGATACTCAGCTTCAATTGCAGCAGGGAGTGGAAATCTCCCTTCGAACCTGATAACGGCATCCCATGCGAAGGGATGGTTGCCTGTTACAAATTCAGCGGCAACACCCAAGATGAAAGCACCAATTCTTTCCATCTCGGCCTGATTAAAGCCACTTATGATACAGATCGGCTCAACCAACCAAACAGCGCCATGCTCTTCAATGGCCTTGATGCTTATCTTGTAAACAATAATCTTTTAACGGTCGAACACCATTTTACCATCTCCCTTTGGATTAAGCCCACTACAACGCATGAGATCGATGAGGAATCCATCTCCAGTTGTCTGGGCACGAGCGGCCAAAAGTTTGCGATTGGGCCTACTCATGGTAACAGTTGGAGTGATAAATATGCTGGACTGGGTATTTCAGCTGGCACAAATGGAATCTCTGTATATGAACATGCCAGCTATTATATGCCAGCCGTGCTCGTATGGGAAGGTGCAGTAACCGGATGGACGCATGTTGTCGTCCTGTATCAGAACAAGCAGTGCACTCTGTATGTCAATGGCAAAAAGAAGAGAATCGGTTTAAAGAGTGAGCGTGATGCGCAACCATCGACCAGATATTTTGGCGCTGCCCACCATGGCTCCTTTTCAGGCGACGGGATCATGAGTTTTTTCCCCGGCCTACTTGATGATGTGCGTGTTTACGACCGGGTCTTGACGACCACTGAGATTGAAACGCTCTATTATGAAAGTGAAAACTCTGTTTGTTGTGATAGGTCGTAATTTCCTTTGAGAGTGAAATGGAGCTCTTCGATGAGAAGGTTATTCTGTCTTATTCTGTTATTAGCTATAGCCTGCGACCGGGAGTGGCGGGCGCCATTTGAACCGCCGCTGGATGGACTCATTGCCTATTATCCCTTCAACGGCAATGCCAACGATGCAAGCGGGAACGGCTATCATGGCACACTGGTCAGTGCCAGTGCCAATGGCAGTTTGATCATTGGCAATAATACATCAGATCGGCTCATCATACCATCTGCCGTTTTACATGGCCGGTCGGACTTCACTATATTGGCATATGTAAAGATAACTACCCTCCATACCGAGTCAGCAAATTGGTCATGGAACACGCTGATTAGCGGAGCAACAGCTTCCAATGATAACAACTTCTATTTCGGGTATAAGGGAGACCAGCGGTGTTGGGGTTATGGTCACAGGGATATTACTTATTATTTTCCCCGAGACCAGGCAAATTGGGCGCAGAGATGGCATCTAGTGGCTTTGCAGCGGCGAGGCGCCTATGCTCAGCTATTAATCGACGGAGAGCCGATCGGAAGCGGGCTTACTGTGAATAGTACACCTCTAACCATAGATATAAGCGGCCTCGTCGTCGGACAGGAACAGGATTCGGTCGGCGGCTCATTCGATATTCGGCAATCGTTCTGGGGCGAAATAGACGATCTGCTCTTCTATGACCGCGCGTTATCAGAAGAAGAAATTGAAGTTATCAAGAAAGACAACCGCTGGAATTAACCCCCATGGTCATCACTATCTTTAAAGGAGAAATGGCTTCCAGCAAGTTTCCCCAAAGACGCTTATGTTGTTATCTGGATCCAAGATAAAACAAATTGGAAGAAATTGATCGATCCGGTGAAACCATCTGATTAGGCACATATTCAAATTGCATTCGGCTGCAAGCCCCGTAATTTGTCCACATGCTTGTCAAAGACCGATTGTTATTTAAAGTAAAAGTGGCTTAAATCTACATCCATTTTAAATATTTAATAAACAATGAGATTAACAATCTTTCGAAACACCGTATGTCTATGAAAGGACATAATAATGTTAGTCAAACTACTTCAAAAAACAATCTTTCTATGGTTTGCATTACTTTTAGTCATTTACTGCAAGCACGACTATGGGCTAACTCCTTTAGAAACTGATGACGATTTGCGAATTGTTCCATCAATCGTGAAAATTGAGGTGACTTCTAAGAATGAAATTCTGATTTTTATTAGTCGTGAATATAGCAGCTTTTGTAAAATAGTTCTGGAAAGAAAGTCAAATGAAGAATTTGAAACAATCGAATATAATAAACTATCTGCAACAACTTTAGTAGATACGCTTCTGGAAAGAGAGACTGATCATTCTTATATATATCGGATCCAAATTGTAAAAGGAAAATATCGGGGTGCTTTTTCAAATGAAAAAGCGATTCACATAGCAAGTGTGGAACTTTATGCACCTGAAAATTTTAAGCTTGTACCACTCGAAATGAAAGGGATACAATTATCTTGGCTGGATAAAAGTAATTACGAAGAAGGATACAGTATACAGAAAAAAATTGGCAGCGGAGATTATCAGGAATTAGCAAAATTAAATAAAGACTCAACCAACTGTTTAGATGAAATTCCGGGGGTATATGATCCGGCCTTGCAATTGAATTATAAAATCAGAGCCTATAACACTTCGATATCATCGAAATGGATAGAAAGTTCAATTAATTTTGCGGGAATTAATAAACCAACCAATTTAGCGATCACTAACGCGAATCCTAATAATTTTCAAATCAATTGGGTTGATAATAGTAGTATTGAGACAGGATTTATTTTGGAATGCAAAAAAAATGATGGCGAATTTCAAGAAATTGCTCATTTAAACGCGAACATTAAAGAATATACCTTAAAAAATATGGAACCGGGATATTACATATTCAGAGTTTGCGCGGTACATGATAATGTTTATTCTGGTTATTCAAACAATAGGCCATATGAATTACAATTATTGACCCCGGGCAAGACCATCAGCGGGAAAATTGATAGTATGGGCGAAAAAAAAGCCTATATTTTCAACCTCGATGCTAATGATATTTTTCTTTTTCAAGCGCGAGGTGATATTGATACGCGGTATGAGCTGTACGATCCTAATGGAAATTTAATATCACAGGGTGGTAATGGCGGCTGGGTACGTTACAGATCTGGGAAGTTATCTAAAAGTGGCGGTTACATCCTGCTCATAATGGATAATGGTGGAGATGAGGTTGGAGTATATGATTTCATTCTAACCAAGACAAATAGACCAACCCAGGCAAAAGAGATACCCTTGGGAGAAGTCGTGGCCGGGAAGATTGATGATCTGCAGGGAATTGCTGTCTATACCTTCCCATTGGCAGCCAATGATATCATTCTATTCCAGGCTCGCGGCGAGATACATACACGCTACGAATTCTATAATCCCGATGGAGAACTGCTCAGCGAAGGTGGAGCGGGCGGCTGGGTGCGATGCCGGTCTGGCAAGTTAAGCAAAACCGGCATGCATACATTATTTATTATGGATCATGACGGTGATAATACGGGATCTGTTGATTTTATCGTCCAACAAGTTAATGCACCTAGTAATTCTTTTAACCTGCCTTATGGACAAACAGTTACTGGTAAAATAGACAAGTGGTCTGATCTCTTAACCTATACTTTTAGTGCAAGATTGAACGAAGTCATTCGTTTCCAGGCGATTGGTGATGTTAATACTTACCTCGAACTTTATGATCCCAATGGAGCACTCGTGGAAGCCGGTGGTAATGGTGGATGGCTCCTTTTTAATACAAGACAATTAAGCACAATTGGCATGCATACATTTTTAATAATGGATAACGGTGGTGATGATATCGGATCATGTTACCTATCGCTGCAATCGTTAATAAATCCTGGGAATGTACTTTCATTAGTAAAAGGGGATAGTATCATTGTAAATATAACCCAACTGGCTGAGATGAAAACTTTTACTTACTCGGGTAGTTCTGGGGAAAAGGTCGAAGTGATTATGGAGTGTAGAAGTGGATCACTTAATCCACGCCTTGAAATTTATAATCCCAGTGCAAAATCGATCTTTTCTTCTCAATCTACTAGTTCATTAAAGTCTGGTCCTGTACAGTTGAGTGAGGAAGGTAAATACATCATTATGGCGATGGATCAAGGTGGGGATAATACCGGAGAATTCTTAATAAGAATCAGACAGTTGGATTAATCCCTTAACAAATAGTTTACATTAGGAAGAAGAAGCCTGTTGATGACGATGCTGGAAAACCAGGATGGAGACATAATAAAGAGGCTATATCTCCTCCACCCCATCCCTGGTCATCCAGCCGACCTTGCCGTCCAGTAAAATCACCTTGACATAGGCCCCGGAGGGCTCGGCGATCCGCACCCTGGTCCCTTCGTGGAGATCGAAGGCCTGAGTGGCATCGCTGGCCGGAGCGCTCAGGACGCTGACCTTGTGGGGCATGATGATGCCGAAGCGGACGTTCTTCGCCTCCCGCGCAGTGGCCCAATAGAGGGTCCCGGCCAGGAGAAAAAGAACCAGCAGGGGGATGAAGAGGTAACCCGCCACCGCCCGCACACCCGTGTGTGAAACCAGCAGCCGGACGATGACGGCGGCGATGAGCAGATTGAAGAGAATCAGCGCCAGCACCCCCCACTGTCCGACGCTCAGCACCTGCTTGACGGCGGTCCAGATCCGCGCGGTGAAAAGGGCGGGCGGGGCCGCGATCTTGTCCACCACCCGCAGCTGCGCCAGTTCGAGATTGGTGGCGATGTCCGGATCTGCGGGCTTGAGCGCCCGGGCCCGCTCGTAGTTAAGAATGGACTTGCCCAGCTC
>Ga0209311_1001410_pt1 | contig 19334 bp, 16 predicted proteins | sample AD_UKC045_MetaG_FD_184417 | JGI IMG/M metagenome (GOLD analysis project Ga0209311, IMG submission 184417) | Active sludge microbial communities of municipal wastewater-treating anaerobic digesters from USA - AD_UKC045_MetaG (SPAdes) (version 2) | ecosystem: Engineered > Bioreactor > Anaerobic >... | reverse complement strand
AGCGAACTTCTGATGATGAGCACCGCCTCACCCCTCAAGCGCAAAATCATGGAGTCCGGCCTGGCGGGAGATTCCTACGCGGCACCCAATACAGACATCCTGCAGCCCAGCCTGAGCATCATCTGCAAGCACGTCAAAGAGGAAAACCTCCAGCCGCTGGTCAAGCTCATCAACACCGAGCTCAAACGCATCGCCAAAGAGGGCTTTGACAAAAAACTCATCGAAGCCGTGCTCAACAGCCGGGAGTTCTTTTACCGCGAAGGCCAGATGCACAACTTTCCCAAGGGGCTGTATTTTGCCTGGACGATGCTGGGACCCTGGATGCATGGGGCCGATCCGCTGCATCCCCTGCGTTTTGAAGCCCTGCTCAAGGATCTGCGCAAAGGCCTCACGGAACCATATTATGAGGCCATCCTCGAGAAAGCGCTGATCAAGAACAAACACCACAGCATCGTGACCTTCAAACCGGTGCCGGGCCTGCTGCAGACCAAAGAAAGCGCCCTCAAAGCCGAACTGGCCAAGCGCAAAGCCCAGATGAAAGCGCCTGAGATTGAGGCCCTGGTGAAGTTTAACCAGGAGCTCCAGACCTGGCAGATGGAAGACGACAGCCCCGAAGACATTGCCAGAATTCCCGCTCTCAGCCTGGATGATATCGACCGCAAAGCGGCTGAATACCCCATGGAAGTGGAAGTCTGGAAAGAGTTTACCCTGCTGAAGCACGAGGTCAACACCAACGGCATCGTGTATCTCAAGGCCTATTTCGACCTCGCCCACGCCGATGAGGAAGATCTGCCCTGGCTAGCACTCTATGCCTATCTGGCCGGAAAACTGGATTCCGAAAACTATTCCTACGCCGATCTGGCCAACGAGATCGACATCCACACCGGCGGCATCGATCTGCGCTTCAGCCTCCTCAACAGCTATCAGGACCCGGACGTCATCCTGCCCAAATACATCGTGGCCGGTAAGGCTGTGACTGCCAAGAGCGCCAAGCTCATGGAACTGGCTGCCGAATATGCCCTCAAGCCCGACTTCGCGGACCACGATCGCCTGCGCACTCTGATCAGAGAGCTCAAGACGAGGGTGGAAAGCCAGCTGATGATGCAGGGCGTGATGGTGGCCATCAACCGCATGTTCGCTCCCTTCAGCCAGATCCACAAGTGGCGTGACCACAGCGGGGGACTGCAGTTCTTCCACTGGCTGGTGGAATTGGAGACCCGTCTGAATGAGGATATCGAGGCCATTATCGGTGAGCTGGAATGGGCCCGCAAGACCTTCTTCAGCCAAAACAACCTGATCATCAGCCTCACCGCGGGCAGTGACGAGATTGCCGAAGCCTTCAAACATCTGGTGCCAGTGGTGGCCAACATCTCTTCCGAAGTTTACGCTCCGGTGGAACATCATTTCAACACCCTAAACGTCAATGAAGGAATCATGGCTCCGGTGCAGGTGCAGTTCTGCGCCAAGGGCGGCAATTTCTTCCGCAAGGGCTATTCCTATTCAGGCAAGCTTAGAGTGCTCAACAACGTGCTCTCCAATGAGTTCCTCTACAAGGAACTGAGAGTGAAGGGTGGCGCTTACGGTGCCATGAGCAATTTCAGCCTGGCGGGATACCTGTATTTCTGCTCCTACCGCGATCCCAATCTGCGTGAGACCCTGGAGGCCTACAACCTCGTGCCGGACTACCTCCGAAGCTTCGATTGCTCCAAACGGGACATGGACAAGTATATCATCGGCGATATCTCCTCTCTGGACTATCCCAAGATCCCGGAAGCCATTGGCGCTCAAGCCGATGAGGACTATATTACGGGCTTCACCCAGGCCGATCGCCAGCAAATCCGGAACGAGGTGCTGTCCACCAGCGTGGCGGATATCCGCTCCTATGCCGATATGATCGAAGCCATCATGACCAAAGACCATTACTGCGTGTTTGGCAACGAGGAAAAAGTGAGGGAAGCGGCTGAGCTCTTTAATCAGCTTACACCCGTGTATCCTGGCTAGTGGGACCGCGGACAACCTGGTTTGGACCTCGTGGATTCGCCAGTGCCCTCGTTTGTGGTTGACTGACAAACGTGAAACAGAAAGATAAAAAGCAACACACGCCTTATTCCGGCAGGCTGAGAGCCATCAGTCTGCCGGATGTGGACGTTCTGGATGAGGGACGCGAAAGCGCTCATTACAAGACCCAGCGCGCTTACAGCAAGCACGCCGAAAGCTTTAAGGAAGGCCTGGAGCTCATCGAGGGGCGCGTCAGCGAAATTCACTCCAACTATGCCTATATTATCGAAAGCGGCGGCACCTATTACAATGCCACTCTCAGCGGCAGGCTCAAGCAGTTTCTGTATGGCAGCCAGGCCCTTGCGGCTGTGGGAGACAGAATCCAGCTGGACATCTCTCAGGCCCCCATCTATCGGGTGGAGCATATCCTGCCGCGCTCCAACACCTTGTCTCGTTACGCGGGCGGTTCTTTTCAGAAAGAGATCGTCATTGCCGCCAATATCGATCAGGTGATCATCACTTCATCCTGGAGGATGCCGATGATCAAACCGGGGCTCATCGACCGCTATATCTGCATCGCCGCTCTGGAAGGCTTGAAGCCCGTGGTTGTGATCAACAAGATCGACCTCTGCGAGTATCCCGAAGACCTGGAAGAAGCCACCGACTACTATCGCAGGATGGGTTACAGCGTGATCCTGTGTTCCACTCTCAGCGGAGAGGGCATGGAAGAGCTGCGCCAGATATTAAAAGACAGGGACAGCGTGTTTTCCGGCCAGTCCGGGACCGGCAAGAGCTCTCTGATCAATTACCTGGAGCCCAGCCTCAAACTTCCCACCGCGGAAGTGAGTTCCTTCAACGAAAAGGGCAAACACACCACCACTCAGGCCACTCTCATTCCCTGGAGCTTTGGAGGCCACCTGCTGGATACTCCCGGCATCAAGACCATCAACCTCCACGCCAATGCCAAGGCTGATATTCCCCACGTCTTTCCTGGTTTCGAGAGCTTTGCCCCCCATTGCCGCTTCCGGGATTGCACTCACAGCCACGAAGCCGATTGTGCCGTCCTTCGTGCCCTCGAGGAAGATGTGGTCCCCATCGAACGCTATGACTCTTACTTAAGGATCATGGAGTCGCTGTGATGCAGCATTTTGCCGTCTATCTCAATCCCGCCACCGATCCCGTGCCGATCTTCAAACTGCTGGAACAGCTCGGCAGCCAGTTCAACATCCGCTTTTGGGGCACCAGCGCTCAGCGTGAATTGCTGCCCCACTATATCAAATGCTGCGATCCGGAGCGGGGCCAGATGCCACGCATCGATTGCGTGATCGTGTTTGGAGGGGATGGCACCATCCTGAGGGCAAAATCTCTCGCCATCCGCACCGGAGCACCCATCCTGGGAGTCAATCTGGGCTATCTGGGGTTCCTCTCCGAGACCACCCTCAAAGAGCTGGGGGCCTCTATCCAGACTCTCATCCAAAAGCGCTACAAGCTGATCTCCAGGATGCTGATCAACTGCCAGCTCAGGCGCGACGGCAAGCTCATCTTTCAGGGCCTGGCCCTCAACGATGCCGTGATCTACAAAGCCGAGACCCCTCGCATGATCACGGTGCGCACCTACAGCGGCGGACGCTTTGTCTTCAGTGCCCGCTGTGATGGCGTAATTGCCGCCACTCCAACCGGTTCCACGGCTTACAACCTCTCCGCGGGAGGGCCTTTGCTCACTCCCGAGATGAGGGCCATCGTGGTCAGCCATCTCAACCCCCATCTGCTTTCCATCCGGCCTATGGTGTTCCCGGCCACGGACAAGCTTTGCCTCAAAGTGACCGGTCTGCACGAGCCGGCCTGGCTGCAGATCGATGGAGAGAACGTGCATCAGCTCAAAGAAATGGATGAGCTCATCGTGAGCGACGGACGCCACCAGGTGGAGTTTGTCAAACTCTCCAACCGCACCTTTTTCCGCATCCTGCGCAATAAACTGCACCTGGGAAAGTGATGCTGAGCGCGATCAGAATCCAAAACTATCTTTTTGTGCCGGAAGCGCGGCTCGAATTTGGGCCAGGCATGACCGTCCTCACCGGTGAGACCGGAGCGGGAAAATCCATCCTGGTGGGGGCCATCTCTCTGATCTTTGGAGACGGGGCCTATGTGCCGGAACCCTATGACTCTTCCCTGCCGATCTATCTGGAAGCGGATTTCCGGATCGGCAAAAACAGCTCCCTGATCGCCAAACTTGAGGAGCTGGGCCATGCGGACTCAGACGAGCTCACGCTGGCCCGCCAGATCTCCGTAAACGGACGTTCGGTGTTTTACATCAATGGCCGCAAGGTGGCCGCCGCTCTGATGAAGGAACTGCGCCCCCTCATGATCGATTTTCATCACCAGCGGGACCAGCAACGCCTCCTGCAGGCTTCCTTTCAACTGGAGGTATTGGACGCCTTTGCCGGCACCACCTCGACCCGCCTCCAGCATGGCAGCCTGTTGCTGCAACTGAGGTCCCGGATCAAACAGCTGGAAGAGCTCAGGCTTGAGCGGGAAAGAAACGCCCAGCTGGACGAGCTCTACCGCTTTCAACTGGAAGAGCTGGAAGCCGCAGCTGTCAAAACCAGCGAAGACATTGACTTACAACATCAATACGAGCGGCTTTCCCACACCCGTGAGATCCGTGAAACGGGAGACTGGGTCCGGCACAACCTCTATGAAAAGGAAGACAGTGCCAGAGACCTGATCCGCTCCGCCATCAACAGTCTGGAGCGTTTTACCCAGCTCGATGAACGGGTAGCCCAGCTAGTTCAAAGCCTGCACGACAGCCTGCAAATCCTGGGAGACGCGGCCCCAGAAGCCGAAGCGCTCTGCTCCGCTTCGGAAGACGATCCGGAGCGTCTGGAAACCATCCGTCTGCGCCTGGACCAGATCAACTCCCTGCTCTACAAACACCGCGTCAAAGACATCGCGCAACTGCTGGAACTCTTTGAACAACGACGCCTCCAGATCGGCAGTTTCGACGCTCTGGACGGTCAGATAGCCAGCCTGGACGCAGGCATCCGGACATCTTTTACCGAGCTTGTCCTGACCGGCGAACAGCTCGGCAGAAAAAGGGCTGAAGCCGCTTCACGTTTGAGCTCGGAACTGCAGAACGCCATCCGTGCCCTGGCCATTCCGGAAGCCCGGTTTGAGATTAGCATTGACAAAAAAGCAAGCAGTGAAATGTTAATGCCCGATTACCTTGCGGCCATTTCCTCAAGCGGTGCCGACCTGTGTGAATTTCGCTTCAGCGCCAATCCTGGAATTGGACTCAGGCCTTTGGCAGACGTGGCTTCCGGGGGAGAACTCTCCCGCGTGTTGCTGGCCATCAAAAAAGTGCTGGCCGGCCGCCTTGAGCCTCGTCTGATGATCCTGGACGAAATCGATGCCGGGATCGGTGGCAAAACCGCTGAAGCCGTGGCCGCGGTAATCCGTGAACTGGCCCAGGCCCACGTAGTCCTGTGTGTGACCCACCTTGCCAGCATCGCCGCGGTGGCCGATTGGCACCTGGCCCTGGACAAGGTCGCCACAGGGACCAGGACCCTGGTCTCGATGCGCTTGCTGGATGACGAGGCCCGCCCGCGTGAGCTGGCCAGAATGCTCTCCGGCAGCGTCACGGAAGCTTCACTGAGACACGCTAGCGAACTGATGAATAAATAGCCCATAGAGAGGAAACAGTGGATAAAAAAGCAAAGAATAGAGTGCGCGGAGTAGCTATCTTTCTGGTATTTCTGGCAATGGCGATCACAATAGGTGTTGAATACAAGAGTGATCGATCTCCTGATAATGGAAAAGCAGATTTAAAATCTTATCAGACTGAATTTAAGAATCACCGTTGGCTTTATAAAGCTAGCTTTGAGCTTTCCAGCGCATCTCTAGAGGATGCTGTTTTGAAAATGAACAAACTTGTTGATAAGTTTCAACAACAACACATTAAGCGAGTCAAAGGTCCAAATCATGGCGTTTACATTTTCAGTCTCGACAATACAAAGGTAAGTTCATTCAAAAAGAGTCTGGCCGAAGTTGGCAATATTGGCACACAAATTGAGACCGTTGATACATCTCTGGTCAATACGAATTATGAAAATGAAACTGCCAACTTATCATCATACGAAAAAGAGTTTCAAGAGCTTGAAAAAATACGCGTACCTTCAGATGTCGAGCGACGCAGTAAAGAAGCTTTGAGAGCGAAAATTAAGCTTACCCTACAGAAGCTTGATGACCTCCGGCGGGGTGATAGTTACTTAGTGTACGTTAGTATTTTACCAACTCCAAAAAACAGTAATATGATGACCACAATTCGCCGTATGGTTGTGAACTTTCTGAAATATCTTGTTTTCTGCTTTGTGGGTCTCGTCCTGGTATATTTTGGCACCCGGCTTCTGATGTTCCTGCTGGCCATGATGGGCGTCAAGGGCCTCGGCATGAGTGGCGTGGGTGGCGCTTATCAGTATGGCGGTTATTCCGGATACGCCAGCAAATACTATTCCCGCTACGGTTACGGCCGCTCCAGACGCAAGACCAAGCGCATCTACAAAGAAAAGGAATCATCCTCAGAACCCAAAGACAACGGGCCTGAATAAGAGGAGTTACCATGTTTGGACTTTCCCCCTGGCACATTTGGCTGATCCTGGGGATCATCTTCGTGATCATCGAGATCTTCGATCCCGCCTTCTTTTTTCTGGCCCTGGGGATCGGGGCCATCCTCACAGCCGTGATGAGCCTGCTGCCCTTTGTGGAAGACAGCATCATCTGGCAGTTGCTCTGCTTTGCCGTCTTCAGCTTCATCAGCTTCCTGATGATGCGCAAACTGGGTAAAAAGGTCCTCTCCCATCCCGGCAGCGAGACCAACGTCTATGCCCTCAAAGGCAAGCTGGGCTTCATTACCAAAGATATTCCCCAGGACGGCAAAGGCGTGGTCAAGGTCGGTGGGGAGGAATGGACCGCCGTCAGTGAAGACGGCCAGCCCCTCGCGCAGGGCCTCAAGATCGAAGTTCTGGAAATCGACGGTAACAAGCTGATCGTCAAAAAAAACCCAGTAGAGAAGGACTGAACCGGGCCACTTACACCTAGGGAAGTACGCGTCTCTTGCGTGCCGGGCCAGGATTCCTCAAGCCCTCTGAGACCATTGCGCATATTGGATCACTGGCTTCAGAGCTTGTGCCAAAACTAACGAAACCAGAGACTTACATAGCCCCGTTGGATTTCGACCCGTTGGAGTTCAAGCGGCCACGATAAGAGTATATATGGCTGCGAGTTTGCGACCCGTTGGAGTTCAAGCGGCCACGATAAGAGTATATATGGCTGCGAGTTTGCGGGCCGCTTGGACTTCAACCAGCACACCCGCGAGATAATTGTCTTCGATGTGCTGTACGTAAGTCCAAAGCCCCCTCATACAAGCAGATAAACGCCTATTCTGTCCAGGAGATTTGAACTCCAAGACGGCTTTTTCACACATGCTCTGAAGCCAGTGCTACCGATTATTCACGCTCTTAACTTACAAATATTCAATCTTATCAAGGATATCCACCTATGCCAGACATCATCGTAAATCCAGAGCTGTGCACCCGCTGCAACCTGTGTGCCTCCATCTGCATGATGGGAATCATTCAGCCCGCTTCCGATCAAGCGCTTCCCCTCATCCCCTCCGACAAACAGGATAGCTGCATGCGCTGTGGACACTGCGAGGCCTTCTGCCCCTCCCAGGCCCTGGTCCTGGACTATCTGACCGGGGAAAAGCTGGTTTACACGGAAGAGGACAGCCTGATCGCCCCTCACAAGCTCGCTTTGTATATGCGCAAACGCCGGTCTGTCAGACATTTCAAACCCGAGCCCGTGAGCCGGGATATCATCACCCAAATCCTGGAAATCACCCGCTACGCTCCCACCGGAGGAAATTCCCAGACGGTGCAATGGCTGGTGATCTATGCCAGAGAAGAAGTGCAACAGGTTGCCGCGCTAACGATTGACTGGATGCGCTCCATCCAGGGCAGCGATCATCCTCTGGCAGCCTATGTGCCTGGCATCATCCAGGGCTGGGAACTGGGCTACGACCCCATCTGCTGCCATGCTCCCCATCTCGTCTTCGCCCATATCCCCTATGAAGAATTTGTCGACGACCGCACCGACGCTATCATTGCCCTCTCCCACTTTGATTTAGCCGCTCCGGCCTTTGGAGTGTGAACTTGCTGGGCCGGCTTTATCCGCATGGCCTGCGATTCCTGGCAGCCCCTCAGAGATTATCTGGCTCTGCCAGACCGTCGCCGGATCGGCTATGGGCTCTTCTTCGGCTACCCCGAGCTGAAGGTAAGCGCCATCCCCAGAAGGAATAAACTCGAGGTGAGCTGGAGGGGATGAAAGGACCTGAGCGGCACCCTTTTCTCCAAACACCTGGCATGCACCACGGCACCGCCACTCCAGGCAGAACTCTCTGATCCTGGAAGTGTTGTATTACTTGGTCCAATATAAAAGCGGAGAAAGCGGAGCTTGGGGACCGGGAGTTCCCCAAACCAGGAGAAAGCAGAGCTTGGGGACCGGGAGTTCCCCAAACCAGGAGAAATCAGAGCATTGGGGACCTGGTGATCCCCCAACCCCAAAGCAAACAAACGCATTTCTGCCCTGTCCGCATAGACGTAACACGTAACGCATAACTTCACCCCCCCCCGGATAACTTGATCTCTCTGGTATATTCCCTGTACCTCTCATAATAAATATCCAAATGAGATTTATCTTGACAATACTAGCTGCCTTTCATACAAGTGATTCCAACAAACTCAACGTCAGTTTGGGGAGGAAGACATAATGAAGCAAAAGGTCGTCGCAACCTTGGTGATCTTAGTGTTTGGTTTTTTATCTTTAAGCGCGCAAAATCGACAGTGGTTATGGGCAAATGACGGGGGAAGCACCTCATCTGATGATAATGGTTATGGTATCGCGAGAGACAATTATGGCAACATCTTTGTCACGGGCACTTTCCGCTCTCCCGGAGTATTTGGCAGCAATACCCTGACAGGCCTGCCATTTTGCGGGGAAGAAGTTCTGGTGGGTGAACTAAACAGATATGGGTCATGGCCTGGGCTGTGAGAGGGGGAGGCCTGAGCTGGGATCATGGCTATGCCGTCACGGTTGACGACAGTCACAACCTCCATGTAGTGGGTAAGTACAACGGCAGCGAATATCCCCACGCAAGTTTCGCCCCGCACACCCTGACAGGGTCAGGCTCATTTCTGGCAAAATTGAATGCCAACGGTGGCTGGACGAGTGCTATCCACCTGGATGGATATGCCTACGATGTTGCCGTGGACAGCCAGGGCAATCGCTACGTGGTAGGATACTTTCCTGGCACTGCCACCTTTGGAAGCACGACCCTTACCAGCGAGGGAGATTTTGACATCTATATTGCCAAGCTTGCCCCAAACGGAATCTGGCAGTGGGCAAAGAGAGCAGGAGGGACCGCGGCCTATGGATATGATGACAAGGGCTATGGCATCGACCTCGACTCAGAGGGGAACGTGTATATAACCGGATACTTCTGTGGAACGGCCAACTTCGGTGACACCCAGTTTGTAGCGCAAAACTATGATATCTTCATCGCCAAGCTGGACAGCGAGGGTAACTGGTTGTGGGCAAAGAAAGCCGGGGGCAGCTATGCTGATAAGGGCTTTGATATCAAGGTAGATCTTCTGGGATCTTGCTATGTAACCGGGTCCTTTATGGGTGGATGGTTTGGTAGCCAATATCTCGAAGGTTGGGATGATGTTTTTGTGACGAAACTGGATTCCAGCGGGAATTTCGTCTGGGCAAAAAGAGCGGGAGGCGGTAATTCAGCCTTAGCTAATGGTATCGCTCTGGATGCTGAGGATAATTGCTATATCACCGGATATTTTGATGGCAATGCTACTTTTGGGACCACTGTCCTGGCGAGTCTCAATGGCAGTAACGACGTCTTTGTGGCCAAATTGGATACCGACGGAAACTGGCTTTGGGCCATCCGGGGCGGGGGTGTCAATTATGATATTGCCGAGGACATCGAGGTAAGCCCGTCCGGCACCTGTTACATAACGGGAAGATACCAGGGTTATACCAGCTTTGGCAGCCACAACCTGTCATCCCTGGGAGCTCCTGCCATGGACTGGGAAGTCTTCATCGCCAGCCTGGGCGTCGCGCCACCTCTGGAGCCCACCAATCTGCTGATCGAGAAATCCGGCAACGACGTAGCTCTGCAGTGGGATGCGGTAACCGAAAACACCTTGGGGCAGGACGTCATTCCAACTCATTACAAGGTCTATTACGCGTCCAGTCCTGATCCCGATGCCAGCCCCACCTTAGTGGAATCCGTAACCGGAACCAGCTATATCCATAGCGGCGGCGCTCTGGACGCGGAGACAAGATTTTACTTTGTGAAAGCCTTTCTGCAGGATTGAAGCCGGCAGGTACGGCTGAGTAGCTACGAGGATTTGAGCCCTATTGGCATGGCAGTTTAGATGGCCGCGTGTCAAATTGTTATGCTATGTATGATGTGATCTGAAATGCCGTCCCTGGCGGGACTCAGGGTGTTGACAAAGTATCATATGTGATGGACACAGATGACACGATGTCAGGATCATCAGGATCTAAAGCGTTGTAATAGCTTGTGTGCCTCATCATGTTCATTCCTCTGTTCCACTGTCCCTCTTTTTAAAAAAAACATTAAGGCATCCTAACGTCATTAGTCTTATGAGAACGTTGCACATAGCCGTAACCCTGGCTTCAGAGCTTGTAAAAAAACTCGCGAATCCAGAGGCTGACATTACCCTGTTGGAGTTCAAGCGGCCACGATAAAGCTATCCATGACAGCGAGTTTGCGGGCTCATCCCTGTTGGAGTTCAAGCGGCCACGATAAGAGTATATATGGCTGCGAGTTTACGGGCTCATCCCTGTTGGAGTTCAAGCGGCCACGATAAAGCTATCCATGACAGCGAGTTTGCGGGCCGCTTGGACTTCAACCAGTACACCGAAGGGGAATCTCATCTCCGTGTCCTGCTTGAAGTCCAAAGCCCCCTCAAACAAAGAGATAAACGCGTATCTTATCCTGGGGCTTTGAACTCCAAGGCGGGCAAGGTGGAATTTTTTCACCAGCTCTTCAGCCGGTCGTTGTGGCGGCTTTAGCCGGTACCACGCGATCCATACTCTGAGTGTTACACCATTGATGTGATAGCAGATAGTGTTTTATCAGGCACCGACTAAAGTCAGTGCTACGACCGGCTGAAGAGCTTGTGCGAAAACTGATTATCGTGGCATTATTCTTTACGAGTCCCAGCGGGACGACAGTTTAGATAGATCCGGTGTCCCAAACAAAGATGAGTCCTGTAGGGACGGCAGTTTAGATAGATAAATGCATATAATTATAACTCATTATCATTGTACTGGTCTAATCTAAACTGCCGTCCCGATGGGACTCCAATTATTGATAGGAGCACGCGTATCTATCTAAACTACCGTTCCTACGGAACTCAAAATGCCAGTTTTTGCACAAGCTCTGAAGCTTGTGTTACGATCATATACAACGGTCTCATCTATCAAAACTACCGTCCCGCTGGGACTCATGCGATCGCAGTTTCTGCGCTATCATTTCACAAACTCTGGTGCGGGAATTCATTGTATTGATTACCATGCAGTTACATTTCAGAAAAGTCATGAATCCCGAATCAATGTCTGGGGTAATAGAGGTTCACCCACCCAGTTTGAAAGAGAGCATCATAAAACTGCATCAATACTGCATCAAGCAACCTCATAAACCTTTCAGCTCCTTCCTCCCCGCATCCCATTACGGACTCATTACGGACTTAGTCCGTAATGAGTCCGTAATAACTCCGTATTGCCAAGCGGCAGGAATGGATTATACTATGGGTATGCGGTGGGCCGCAGAGAATCTGCTGGATGGCCTTATATGGCTGTTTATCAAGCTGATAGAGCCCAAAGAAGCCGCGAACAAACAAGGAGAAGCAAGATATATGAAACGAGAGTCCAAACACATTCCCGCCGATTTCACCGGCAGCGTCGACGAGCTGATCTTTTACCGTCACAAGGCCAACGGCAAGATCTATGCCCGCAAGCGTTTTACTTTCAAAAACCATCCCGGCCAGCCGCCCTTTGCCAGTGCCCAGAAAGCCATCTACGCCCTGCAGCCATCCCAAGCTTACAGACAAAACCTCAGCGACTATCTGATCGGATATAACAAGCTGAAAATCAACGATGGCCGTGAAGTGATCGCCTGGACCAATCTCTACAACAAGCTGATGTTTGCCATGCAAAAGCAGCTGGGCATCGCGCTCACCGGGATCACCCGTGAAATGATCGCGCAGCAGAACCTTCCCTGCCAGACCGTTAAAGCCGCGGTGGAGGCTGGACTGCTGCCGAAAGTGCCTGATTATGAGCGGTTTAACCAGCCAATCTAAGCTCAAATTGCCAGATCGAGCGTTGTGAAGAGCGGGAATAATAAGCCCGGGATAAACCGCCAAAGCTCACAAACCAAGGAGACAGCATGCGCAAGTTAATCTTTTTCAGCCTGATGGCCGTCTTGCTGGTGACTGGCTGCAAGACCCATACCACTCAACCCACTCAGACAGGCCTGCTGCCGATCCGCATGGACCTCAGTCCGGCGGCCCAGTTCAACATCACCGTCACCAGGGTGGAAGTGACGATCGTAAAAGGCAGTTTCACTCAGAGCATGGACCTCGCGATCAACGGCAGTCTGGCTGAGGGCACCTTTGAAGACCTCGAGCCGGGCGTCTATGCCATCGATGTGAGGGTCTATGAAGGCCTCACTTTGATCGCCACCGGCCACGGCACCGGGGTGGTCTCACCCTCTCAGACCACGACGGTCCACATCACCCTGCAATTTGTGCCTGGCGGGCTGGAAATCGTTGTGGGCTGGGGACTTCCCTATGAGGCCAGCCGCAGGGTCCTCCTGGTGGGAAACAGCCACACCTATGTCAACGAAGGGGTGGACACGCATCTGCAAGCCCTGATGGCTGCGGCGCAACCGGAATGGAATGTGGTGGTGGAAGACAGGACCGCGGGAGGTTATACATTGGAAAACCATTATCACGATCAAAACACCCTCGACGCCATCGCCACTGGCGACTGGGACTTAGTGGTCCTGCAGGAGCAGAGCAGCCGGCCGATGCTGTATCCAGAGCTCTTTTACTCCTATGCCGATTCGCTGCACACCCTGATCCAGCAGTCGGGGGCCCGCAGCGGATTCTATATGACCTGGGCCTGGCGCAACAACCCGGAAATGTATGTGCCGATAAGGGATGCCTATCGCTATATTGCCGCTTATCTGGACGCCCTGGTGGTCCCGGCGGGAGTGGCCTGGTACAACGCGGACGCCCTTCATGGCATGCCAAACCTATATGACACAGATAATTATCACCCCAGCATCTATGGCACCTATCTGGTGGCCTGTCTGATGATGGCCCGCATCTGGAACCTCAATCCGGTGGGCAACAGCTATTATCCCGCTCAGATCGACGCTGCCAGCGCTCTGATGATCCAGCAACTGGCCTGGGATACGCACCAGCATGAGTACCGTGGCCTGGAGGGCGGTCTGCTGCTGGAATGGGACGCTATGACGGAGGCCAGCTCTTACAATATCCTTCCATCCGCCCATCCCCATGCCACGGACCGGGGAACGCCAGTCTATAATACCACAGACCTCTGGTTCACCGCTCCTCCCAATGACGAGCGGGTCTTTTACAGGGTTACCAGCGTGAACTAACGGGATCTGCAATCCAGGGAGCTAATCAGATGAAAAAGAACCTTGCTTTGATGCTCATCCTGAGCTGGCTGACCATTCCTCTGCTGATGGCCCAGATCGAGGGATTGAGCATTCCCGGCCGCTCAAAACTACAGTATTCCCAGACCGACGTCCGCAGCTACTATCCTCTGGAACCGGCTGGACCGGCCCAGACGGAAAACAACGCCCAGACCACTTTCTGGACCGGCTTCAGCACCTGCGGGCATGGCTTTACGCTGGTGAGCTGCGTGATCGACAGCATCGGCCAGGACCAGATCAAAACTACCATAGCCCGGCAGTCCTATACCTTCAACTTTCCCAGCTCCACCCCGGTCTTTGAGGATGGCCATCCAATCAGCTTCAGGGATCTGAAGAAAGGCGACCGGATCACCGTCTCCGCTTACCTGTTGGACCCCAAGGATCTGAGATGGTACAGCTTCCGGTCCCGCTGGTTTGATTCCCGGTACTTTGCCGATACCGAGATAGACAAGGGCTGGCTGCGCGGACGGCTGGAATTGGATCCCGCCAAACAGGTGCCCGGCAAGATAGAGTGGCTCTGCCATTGTGAACGCAGGGCCAGGCTGGCTGGGAAGGTGCTGAGTTCCAAAGGCCCCTATGAGGGTGAGAACCCCAAGCAAGGGTTCAGGGACAGGCAAACCATCCTGAAAGCGATCGGGGAAAACATGGTGAGGGTGCCAGGAGGCAGCTACCAGCTCTGGAAAGCCGAAGCTCTGGTGGTGCAGCCATATTACATCTCAAAGTATGAGGTGAGCGCCGACGAGTATAAGCTCGTGATGAACCAACTGCCTTACAGCAGCAATTCCACGGTGGGAAACTATCCAGTCAGAGGGATTTCCTGGTATGACAGCATCGAGTTTTGCAATCTGCTCAGCATCATGATGGGCCTGGACCCCTGCTATAGCTATGAAGGCCATGGACCTGATCCCGGCACCTGGCCACAGGGGTGGAGGGGCAACGAAGACGACCACGTGAAGATCATCCTCAATCCCGCAGCCAATGGCTACAGACTGCCCGGCAACTCAGAATGGCTGATCGCCTTTCACGGAGCCACCCACACCTGGACGCATAAGACCTTCAGCCAATATGCTCTGGACAGGACCGCCTGGCATGCCGGCAACTCTTCAGGGACCATCCACACGATCGGGTCTAAGGCACCCAACGAACTGGGCTTGTATGATATGCTGGGCAATGTCTTTGAGTATGTCTTCGATATCATGAACGTGGAGCCTGACCCCAGGTATCCAACTCTGGTGCCAGGAGTATACAGAACGGCCAAGGGCGATGATTTCAACTCCAAAATAGACCACAGCTATTTAAACACGGAAATGACGATAAATCCCACCAGCACCTATCGCGATGCTGGATTTCGCCTCGCCAGAAACGCTGAACAATAGCCACTATCCACGCTTCAGGGTTTGCTCAGGATGCGGCTGAGTGGAAAAGATTCAATCGCGCTTGGCGGGTTTGTGTGCTAAGACCGACATTTATGTTGACAGGTAGAACATTGTCTCCCAAGGTGGATACGCAAAAATGCAGAAGGAGCTAACCCATGAAAGACAAGTTTGTTAGGTATCTTATCCCAGTTCTATTGTTCGGCGTCTTTGTATGTAGTGCTTGGGCCCAGGAACAGGCCCTGCCGGAGCTTTCCCTCACCGAGGTTCGTGAGATCGAGCTTCCCCAGGGATTCACGGAAGGGCTCAAGGATGGCAGTCTGACTTCACCCAATTCTTCTTTATGGTTTGTCGCGGGATGTCTATTCCCGCTGCCAGGTTTGATCGTATCGGCAGCCTACTCTCCCAAGTTCAACCCTCAGGAGCTTGAAAAGATAACCCAGCTAAAGGGTCAGAACTATGCTACGGGCTATGCCAAGGCTTACGAGACCAAAGCCAGAAACAAGAACTTAGTGTCAGCCGCGACTGGATTCGGGATATCGATTTCGATCTCTCTGATCATAAGCTCTCTATCCAATCTGGCGTCAGCTACAACTATGGCAAACCCCGAAGCCAGGACAGACATCCCCATCCAGTTGATTAAGGAGTTGAGATATGACACGCATTAGTCTATGCCTGGTGATCATAGTTGGAATCCTTGGGTTAGTCGGTTGCTCTCAGGTGCCGGTGGCAACAAAAATGGTCCCCTCTGCTTTTTCCATGTATAAACGTGACCTACCTCGTTCTATCAGCATTGGCAAGGTATATGGGTGTGATCCCTCCCTTAAAAGCAACAAATACAAAATCACCGATCCCGTCTTTAAACAAGCTCTGGGGGACGCTCTTAATAATTCAAAGCTCTTTCAGAAAGCGGTCTATGACGACTTGGGCTCAAACTATGTCCTTGAGGCAGAACTTGCTTACAATGAGATGAAAGCAGGCTTTGGTGGCCATCCCATGGAGCTATTTGTCCGCTATAGCCTTTATGATCAGATCAATGGCGTCCTCGTGTGGTCTAAAGACATCTATTCTTATAGCAATAAGGGCAGCGCAAAAGCAAAAACCGAGCAGGCCGGACGTGCCAATATCCTCAGGTTGATCCAGGAACTTTCCAAACTGGAGCTATAAGGGAATAACAATGGGATTAAAAGCTGGAAACCAGATAGTTGCCGGGAGGATTTGGCTTGTCGTCTGTCTATTGATGGTCATAATATCAATTACTGCCTGCCGGCCCAGCAATAAAAGGTTTGAGGGGGCAATCTGGGATGCCTACAGGTATGGCAAGGTTGCCAAACAGAGTTCCGATAGGGTGGCCACGGAGATACCGGAATCTCTCAAGATATTGAAAGTAAGTAAAATGGAAGCTGACGACGGTGGCGATATATATCTTGCTGGAGTAGAGCTTGATTTCACCTGGGGAAAGACCGGCGGTTTGTTTTCACTTCGAAAAGAGAAGCAATTCTGGATCGCCGAGTATGTTGATGGATCCGAAGGGATGACAGTTGATAAGGACAGGTAATGCACCTGAATTTGATTATGTAAGCGTGCCGGATGTTTCTTTATAACCAGGGTTCTATCAAATTCTGGCCCAACCTAGCTCACAGCGGTATGCCAGCAGCGGTACCTGTTCGCCGCACACTGTGAGGTCCCGGCTGTCGATCAGGAGGCCGCCCATCTTCCTATAGAATCCGGTGCTGGAGTTTTTGGCCGCCACCCAGATGGCCATCTGCTTGTAGCCCAATGATCTCAGACGGGATGTGAAGGCTTCAAACATCGCCCTGCCGATCCCCCGACCGTGGAACTCCGCAAACATATACATGGCCGCCAGTTCGGCATCGCAGAAATTGGCCAGTCCCGTTTCACAGTTTTCCTGAGAGCGGTTTTTGCCTCCCGAGACGAAGCCGATGATCCTTCCTTCCAGCTCTGCCACCATCACCACTTCACAAGTCGCGATGGCGTTTGACCAGTTGCGGGTGCTGGCTTCCAGATTGAGTGAATCCAGCTTCTGTTGCGGCATAATGCCAGGATAGGTCTCAAGCCAGCTCTGGATATGGACGGCAGCCATTCCGGAAGCGTCTCGTGAAGTGGCGGTCCTGATGATGTATGACATTGATAGCTGAGCTTCCTTTTTCTGTGCTGTATTCTGAATCTTGAGCGACCCAGAATATGACCCGAAGCTATATGTCAAGCAATGAATAGCTGGGCAGGACCGACGATGGCTTCAGAACGTGAACCACGGCTGATCATACCGGCGTCAAGCTCAGACTGGGCATCCAAGACTCAGGTCCCCGCGGAGAGGTGATTCCATCAAGTGGATCAGCTAAAGCAGTCCATCACTCCTTGCAGGCGATTACGAAGAAGAACTTTCTGGCACCCAGTTCGGTTATGGACATGCTGAGCGAAGTGTCCACACAGATTTGAGGTAAGGGCCAGGTCTCGCTTGAAGTAGTGTAGAAATCGAGGGCATAGACCTTATAATACTCCGCGTCCAATACCGGGTCCCATTCCAGCAGGACGTTTGGCCCGGCAATGCTGATCCTCAGGTGCTGCGGAGCGGCTATCAAGTCTGCCGGGGTAGCGAAGCTCAGCTCTTCTCCATAAGCAGTTCCAGCGGCGTTGGTGGCATAGGCCCTGATGTAATAGGAGGTATCCGGAAGCAGGGCCAGCAGATAGTCTATAAACTCACCCTGCAGAGCGCTGTTGGATGTGTGCGGGCCGTCCAGATCAACTCCCGGGCTGGTGTCAAAACACACTCCACAAGCGGTGATGGCGCTAAAACCATCTGCCAGGATGTTGCCTCCCACCGTGGCGGAATAGCTGGCAAGATTGGAAGCCGGAGTGGTGCTGAGCGTCGGCAGTCCTATGCCAGTTCCATAGACGGGAATGAGCAGGTCTTCCACGCCTTCGGCCTGGCAGAGGATCAGATCGTCCAGATTACCACCGCTTTGAGGCTGGAAACGCACATAGACGCTGGTGGGAGCAATCAGGCTATCCACAGCGGGGATCTGGATAGTTTGCGTAAACACCCGACCTCCATCCCGGCTGGATAAGGACAGGCCATAATTGCCACCGACACTTAAGGTCAGCTCATCCCCCAGGATGCTTCCCTGGATCGTCATCTGAGCGGCTGGAGTCACGGAGCCGACCAGCGCTTCCCCAAAGCTGGGCAGCTCTGCAGGCAACACCGAGATCTGCGGCAGGAAGTGAGTACTGAACACGCTCTGGGAGCTGTATGCGGTCCCGGCAACATTGGTGGCATAAGCACGCGCGTAGTAGCTGGTGCCGGAATCAAGGCCTTCCATCAGGGAGTAATACCAATCCGGCTGATACATCAGGGTGCTGTGCCAGTCCGAGACCGTGGGGCTGGGATTCAGGCTCCAGCAAATCCCGCATGCGGTCACAGGGGATAGGCCGTCGGATTGCACCAATCCTCCGATTTCCGCCGATGAGCTGGTGATATTGAAAGGAATACTGATATGGACCTGCGGGATCGTGACTCCAAGCCCGGATAATGCTATTTCGCCAGCCGCTGTTCCCACGCTCAGAGGAGTGATGACATCGGTATAAGCTCCTGTGGATGGAGGAGTAAAGCGCACATAGACGGTGGTTTCCGGCAGGGTCTCAGCCGTCGGATAGAGCAGGAGCAGGGAGTCATATCCCGTGGACTGGTTCAGTGATATCGTGAAGCCGCTGTGGGAGCTCATCATCACCATGTCCACCAGGTGCTCGCCTGAGATGGTGAAGGATGCCGGAGCAGAAGTGGTGCCAATGGGGACATGGCCAAAATCCGGCAGGACGTGGGTGGATAAGCTGAGCTGCGGAGTCAGGGTGCTGAAGCTGAGCTCTTCCCCATAGACAGTGCCCAGCGTGTTGGTGGCAAAGGCTTTGACGTAATAGGTGCTGCTGTGGACCAGCCCGCTCAGGGGGAGGTCAAACCCACCACCCTGACCTTCTGAGAGCAGCACGTTGCCGTCGTCCAGATCGGGATCGCCCCAGGTGTTATAGACAATCCCGCGGGCAGAGATGAGCAGGTTTCCGGTGGAACTCAGTTCGGCGTGACAGTTGGCACTGGCTGCCTGGATATC
>Ga0209311_1001409_pt1 | contig 19335 bp, 31 predicted proteins | sample AD_UKC045_MetaG_FD_184417 | JGI IMG/M metagenome (GOLD analysis project Ga0209311, IMG submission 184417) | Active sludge microbial communities of municipal wastewater-treating anaerobic digesters from USA - AD_UKC045_MetaG (SPAdes) (version 2) | ecosystem: Engineered > Bioreactor > Anaerobic >... | reverse complement strand
TTTAAAAAATAAAATATTAAATGTTTTAATAGATAATAAATATCATAAAATAATGAAGAATAATAACTAATTAAATAGAATTTAGAGGTGAAAAATATATGCCAGATTGCACAACTCCAACTATTACTATTACTTCAGCTCCATAGAATGGTTAGACAAATGTACCATTAAATACCAACATAGGTTGGTTTGCAACTAATATGACATCAACTTCTATATTATGGTATAAAAGAAGTACAGATAGTAGTTATACTTTGAATACAGATGGTAGGCTTTGGTATTTATTATGTAATACAACATATCAATGGTATATATCATAGGAAAATGTAGGAGCTAATTGCACTAAAACTGTATAGCAAACATCTGTCAGAACATTTACAACAATAGCATGTCCATTACCTAATTGTGCAACTCCAACTATTAATATTGTTTCACCATCTCCATAGAATGGTTAGACAAATGTACCGTTATATACTGTAATAACATGGAATACAACTAATTGTACAACTTCTATATTATGGTATAAAAGAAGTACAGATAGCAATTATACTAATGGTGGTAGTTATAGTGGTGGTGGATAGAATACAAATGCCATAAATTATTCATGTAATACAACATATCAATGGTATATAACATAGGAGAATGAAGGAGCTAATTGCACTAAAACTGTATAGCAAACATCTGTCAGAACATTTACAACAATAGCATGTCCATTACCTGATTGCACAACTCCAACTATTACTATTACTTCAGCTCCATAGAATGGTTAGACAAATGTACCTTTAACTACTACAATATCATGGGGTGTAACTAATTGTACAACTTCTATATTTTGGTATAAAAGAAGTACAGATAGTAGTTATACTAATGGTGGCTCTTCTAATACAACATATCAATGGTATGGAATAACATTGAATACAAGTGGTAGGACTAATTTATGTAATACAACATATCAATGGTATATAACATAGGAAAATGTAGGAGCTAATTGTACTAAAACTGTATAGCAAACATCTGTTAGAACATTTACAACAATAGCATGTCCATTACCTGATTGCACAACTCCTGTTTTAATATCTGTTAATGGACCAACTGGAACTAATGTAGGGTTAAACCCATCATTCACTTGGTCTTTTTTAAATGTAACAGAATATAAATTTGGTCTTGGAGCTAATCCAAATCAGATGATAGAAATTACAACTGGGACTTCAACTGAACTTCCTTCAAGTGCTACTAATTTTGCTTATTCAACAACTTATTATTGGTATGTAAAATAGATTAATTAGAATTAGGGTGTATGTAATACTAAAGAAACAAGTTCTGATATTAGAAGTTTTACAACAATAGCAAAATCATTAGACCCATGTATAACTCCAACAATGAATGAATCTACTTTTGCACCTAATAATTAGTCAGGTATATAGATTAATCCAACTTTAACTTGGAACGTTTAGAATTTTACAAAATGTGTTTTACATTATAAAAAAAGTAGTGTAAGTGTTTGGACACAAATAGAAAAATAGACAGCAACAAGTCATCAATTAACTAACTTAGAATATAATACAACATATGAATGGAAAATATATTAGGAAAATCAAACAAGTGGAGTATGTACTATTACTACATATACTTCTTAGGTTAAAACATTTACAACAAAAGGTATGGATTATTGTATAACACCAAGTTTTACATCTGTTTCTGGACCAACAGGATAGAATACATCATTAAATCCAACATTTACATGGTAGGCAAATAATGTATCTACTTATGAGTTTTGGTATAAAGCAAATTCAACAGGAATATGGAGTCATGTTTCAAAAGGAACATAGACCAGTCATCAATGGAGTGGATTATCCTATTCAACTTCTTATAATTGGTATGTAAAATAGATACATTATCAATAGGGAGTTTGTAATCAAGTGGAAACTGTTACTTCTACTTATACGTTTACTACTATTGCATAGCCAGTTTGCCCTACTCCTGATATAAATTTAATTTCTCCAGTTCAAAATTATACAAGTCAAACAAATTCTGTAACATTAAATTGGTCAAGTTCTACTTAGAATAGTTATATTTTATATTATAAAAAATCAACAAACTCTGCTTATATTGAAGAATAGTTGACAAGCACTTCTAAATCTTTAAATAATTTAGAATATGATACCACATATAATTGGAAAGTTAGGTAGATAAAATAGGGTACTTCAAGTTGTACACAAAGTACAAATGATTCATAGGTAAGAAATTTTAATATTGGATTAAATAGTGCTACTTCTAATTATTCAGTTTTATCTTCAACAAGTTTACTTAAATATAATGTATTATCATTTGAAAATGGAATTAATTTTATTGTTTATTGTAAATATCCTGAAATATCAGATGTATTAACAACTGTTATAGATCATACAACAATTAAAGTAGATTTTACATTATAGAATACTACAAGTTATAAAGTAAAATAGAAAATAGATGGAGAAGAATCATATACATTAACTTGGGTTTAGAATGGTGTAGGCTCTGGATAGAAAACACATACAATAACTGGATTAAGTTCAGAATCAACATATATATGGACTGTTGAATAGACAAATGTTGAAAGTTATTGTGCTTAGAATGTTATTACTTTTGAATAGGGTGATGATAATATTGGTATTACACCAATTGATCCAGAATCTTATTGTCCATTACCAATTATTAGTTAGATTGAAGTAACAAATATTTCGCATGATAGTTTTACTATTGAGTTTAATTTATCAGGATAGACAAGTTTTGAGGTATTTTATAAAGCAAAGTCTGATGGTTCTTGGATTTCACGTGTTACAGGAACTACAAATGGAGATAAAACATATATTATTTCAGGATTATCATAGAATACAGAATATGTATTTAAAATTACTTAGGGTAATACAGGAAATGGTATTTGTGAACCTTCTGAATTTTCAACAGATGAAAATGATAGCATAACAAATATTAAGACATTAGATTGTGTTGTTATTACAAGAAAACCAATTATTACTTATCCATTATCTACTACAAAAATTTATCAAAATAGTAAAGTTTTAATTAAATGGGAATAGACAAATGGATCAAATAGAAAATATAATGTATATGTTGATAATGTAAATGTTACAAATGGAGTATTAGAAGAAACTGAGTTTGAACATATATTTACACAAGTAAAAGATTATACAATACAAGTTGGGTAGTATAATGATTGTACACCAGAAAATACAAATACTTTATCTAATATTTTGAATATTTCAAGTTCTAATATTATTCCTTGTACACCTTTATATGGTAATTTAGCTTTTATTAATCCAACAGAAGAATCTATTATTATTTTAAAATATCCATATACAATCAATTGGACTATTCCAAATGGTACTGATATTAAATATAATTTTTATATTAATGATACAAAAATAAATTCAGCACCATTAACAACAAATTATATTGATTATACATTTAATGTAGCTTAGAGATATTAGTTAAAAGTTGAATAGTTTAATCCTTGCACATATATGAATTATGTATAGACTATGGTATTAGATTTTGATAATTTTACAGAAGATGTTTTGACAGAATTGAAAATATATAGTACATATAGTGAATAGATAGAAGAAGAAACAAGTTATTTACCATTGTATGGTAAAGATGTATCTACAAAATAGTCATAGTAGGGAAATAGAATTAGAATTCCTATAACTCCAACTTAGATTAATACATCATTTGAAAGATGGTTTAGATTGAAAGTTGATAAATTAAAAATGGAAAAGAAATTAAAGAATTTTAAAATTTATGTTTAGAGTTATTCACCATAGCTTGGATGCACATTGTATTATAAAACAACAGATATTTATGATATACCAAAATCTTATAATACTGTTAATTGGCATACAAATAATGGATTTTCATTATTACAAGATTAGGATTATAATTGTAATTTAATGATTGATGGTAGTTTAGATGGTGAGATTTAGGAAGAAGGTAAATTCACAGATTATGGCGTTTTAATAGCTGAAATAACGTATGATTAGATTTAGTAGACTGATTTCATATTGTATGTATCTTATGATGAAATGGATAATTGAGATTTAATTTTTATATTTAATGAAATATTAACCCCCATTTATATTTGGGGGTTTTTAATTTATTTGAAAAATATTTAAGTTTTTTGTTTAATTTAATAGATAAAAAAAGTATAAGTTATTTTTTGGGTTAGGTGAAAATAAATGGCTGGAGTTTGGTCTAATACTGGAAATCTTATTACTGGAAGACAAGGGTTAGCAGGGTGTGGTACACAGGATTAGGGATTATCCTTTGGTGGTCATGATAGATTAAATAATACAGAAGAATATGTTAATGGTACTTGGTCTAATTCTAATCTACTTAATATAGCAAGAGGATATTTAGCAGGGTGTGGTACACAGAGTTAGGGGTTATCATTTGGTGGGTATACTACTTCTTCATATGTAAATAATACAGAAGAATATGGTGGAGCTGCTTGGTCTAATTCTAATCCTCTTAATACTGGAAGATCAGATTTAGCAGGGTGTGGTACACAGAGTTAGGGGTTATCATTTGGTGGGTATACTTCTTCATATGTAAATAATACAGAAGAATATGGTGGAGCTGCTTGGTCTAATTCTAATCCTCTTATTACTGGAAGAGGTCGTTTAGCAGGTTGTGGTACACAGGATTAGGGATTATCATTTGGTGGTCACGGAACTGGTGGTTATTTAAATAATACAGAAGAATATGATGGAACTACTTGGTCTAATTCTAATCCTCTTAATACTGGAAGATCAGATTTAGCAGGGTGTGGTACACAGAGTTAGGGATTATCATTTGGTGGTTATAATGGAAGTACAGGTATAAATAATACAGAAGAATATGATGGAACTGTTTGGTCTAATACTGGAAACCTTATTACTGGGAGAGAAAAACTTGCAGGTTGTGGTACACAGAATTAGGGTTTATCCTTTGGTGGATTCAGAAGTGGCTTTGGTATACTTAACACAACAGAAAAATATTTAGGATTCCAAATTAATTATAGAGAACTTAATTATAATTTATTATTTAATAGTACTAAAATAATAACAAAAAATTTTTTTACAAATTATAATATAATTAAAAACATAGAAGAATTAAATTTTATTTAGAATTATGAATTAAACACTTCAATTACTGAACTAAAAAATATTGATTATATTTTGAATTTTAAATTATTTAAAACTTGTACACGAGATTTTATAGTTAGTAGCTATTAGTTACTTAAATTAAACTTTGATTTTGTAGATGTATATAATTTGATAACAGAGTATAAATTGATAATTAAGTATACACAAGATTTTATAGTTAGTAGCTATTAGTTACTTAAATTAAACTTTGATTTTGTAGATGTATATAATTTGATAACAGAGTATAAATTGATAATTAAGTATACACAAGATTTTATAGTTAGTAGCTATTAGTTACTTAAATTAAACTTTGATTTTGTAGATGTATATAATTTGATAACAGAGTATAAATTGATAATTAAGTATACACAAGATTTTATAGTTAGTAATTATAATATATACAAACATAGAGAAATTGAATTTTATTTACTACCAATTAAACTAATACGAGAGAAATATTTAATTCCTTTAAGAGTAAAGTTTTATGCAAAAAATAAAAAATACTTAATACTTAGCACAAATTTTAGTCTTGAAAAAGATAAATCAAAAAGAATTTAGTTAGTACAATATGAAATAGAATTATTATATACAAGAACTTACTATTACAAAGTTTATAGGGTAGAATATCAATTAAAATTAGAACAAAAAGAATTATTATAGGATGTAAGTTATACTCCATTATATGATTTAGAACAATCAACAAATAATATTTTTAAATTTATAAACCTCCAAAAGATATTAAATTTATATTTAACAATGTATTATAATGAAACTTTCATTATATCAAATCCATAGTTTGAAAATCATATAATTCCAAAAACTTTTACTTTTAAATTAAGTAATTTATATAATAATGATTTTATTGTTAGTTTGGAATAGGATTATTTTCCATTATTAAAAGTATAGATATTCAAACAAATTATAACAATGTTTACACCAAATAAAAATTATTTAGAAGAATGGAATTTAGAATATTTTCAAAAATTAGACAAATATTATTATCCTTAGAATATAATTAAAAATGAATCTGATTGGGATATAACTATTAAATTATTAGATAATAATAATAAAAATATAATATTTAAAGAGATATTAGATCAAAATAAATTTAAAATTGATACAATTTTTACACCTTTTGAAAATATAGAATTAAAAAATATACCATTAACTCAAATATATGAAAGAATTAATTGCAATTTATATTCTGAATTTGAAATTAAACAAGAACAATTTGTATCTAATTTTAAGTTAGAAACATTTTTAAATAGAAAGAGATTTAATAATATTGATGATTATGATAGTTCTTTGTTATTTATAGATGGTAAATATATATCTATAATGAATACTGTTTCGCCATATTATAATATATTTGATTAGAAAACTTTTAATAATGAATTAGAAGATATGAATATTTATTTAGAATCAACTGGTGCAAATACATCGCCATTAAAATAGTATATGAACCAAAATAATATTGAAACTTATTATTTTAGATTAAACACAGATAAATTATATTCAGATTTATTTATGATAGATGGTGGAATATTTGATATACAAGGTCAATTTAATATATACAGAAGAGATAATCATATTAGATTTTTTTACATATTTCATAAATTTAACCATTTAGGATATTTAGATTTTATAGTTATTTGTGAATATCTCATTGAAGATTAGTTTATGGGTGATTATACATTAATAAGTCTAATAGATAAAGAACTAAATAATATTTATTTAGATTTACTTAGCTATAATCAATTAAGTAAATTTAGTGAATTAAAATCAAAAATTATATCAGATAAAATATGTTCAATATAGTTTGTTGATATTAATGATTCCACAAAAATTTACAATGGAAATATTATCTCTGTTAATATAGGAAATGATAAAATTCAATTAAGAAATTGGTCAAGTATTAATGTTAAGGATTTAAATGGCACCACCTTAAATCATGGAAATAATGTATATTCAAATTTAGTAATATCAAGTTATGTATTTTAGAAAAGTAAATGGACAACATCTAATTCAATTTTTTTAAGAGATGTAATAAAAGAGAAAAACTTATTAAGTTAGTATAACTATGAAAGTTTTTATTCATGGATTGGGGTGGAAATCTAAAATGAGTTCAATACCAAAATTATATAATAATGGAAGTCAATTATCAAGAAATTTATTAAATTCGAGTTTAACAGATTTATTTCATATATAGATATTATCTCAACATAAATCATTTGTTACTGATATTAAATATTTTTAGAATTAGTCATTTTCTATTTTAACACCATCAAGAACAGATTTAGTAACTTATATTTTAGAACATGGGTATTATAATATTAATATTTCTTAGACGCAATTAGATTTAACGCCTTTTTCTATGTTTGAAAATATTATTGAAATTTATAATATATCTCGCAATGAAACTTATTTTATGTTATAGAAAGATCAAAATTATTAGTCTTTCACTTAGCCTTGTGAATTTGTTGATATAATAAAAGATGTTGAAACAAGTCTATACAGGATAACTGGGTTTATTTCAAAAAAACCAATTATAGATAAATTAAATTTTAATATTGTAAGTTCTTATAATAATAAACCAAGGAATAGTATGTACTTTTTAAAATATATTGGAAATAAGCAGTTTTCTGTGTATGAAATAGAAATGTCAGAAGATACAATTATTACAGAAATAAATACATTGTTGAGAATTATACAAACAACATTAGAAGAAAATATAGATTTAAATTTAATAGACTTGGTTGGTTTAATAAGAAAAGAATATACAATTACTTTAAATTAGAACGAAGCAGTTGTAATAGATGATATAACATTAGTTTGTGGTTATTTAGATACAACATATGATTACTTACAATTTTTAAATAATGGAGATATATTATATTTTTATGTAAATAGAATATTTGGAAATGTACATAATCATGATTTAACATATGAAAGAAAATCTGATTTTATTGTTAAAACTAATAAAAATAACACTTTTTTAAGAACATATGGAAATAATATAGTAGAAAATATAATGGAAGCAGGAGCATTTTTTATAAATTGGAATTTAGGAAATATACAAAAACTGTTGGTTACAAGTGATTTAGATATATATTTTAATACTACATTAGAAGATATTTTATTTGAATAGACTTTATATCTAAATCAAGATGATGTTGGTAATCACAGTATTTCATTTATGGATTCAAATATCAAATGGATTAATGATATTGTACCAGAATTTAATATATCTTAGAATGGAATAAATATAATAAAAATATCATATGATGGTATAAATTATTATTGTGAACTTAAAAAATTTAATTGAAGGTGGTAATATAATATGATAAAAAATACACAAATTCTAATTAGTCCAACAACTATACTTGGTCCAATTCCATCAGGAAAAGAAGTATCATCTGTTAGTATGTTCTTTTGTAATACCAATTTGACATCTGTTCGATCCATAAATTTATTTGTAGTTCCATCTGGTGTTTCTATTTAGAATGATTCAAATATAATTGTAAAAGAATTTCCTATTCCATAGGGAGATACACTACCATTTTCATAGGAAAAACTTATTTTATCATAGGGTGATAAAATAGTTGCAACAGCAAGTGAAAATGGAATAACATAGACAGTTTCATATATTGAACTGTAATTTTAATAAGGGAGATTATTATTATGTAGGAAAATCCTTGTAATGTCTATGATCATTAGGTAATTAAACTACGAACAAAAGTTACAGATAGGCAATTATTACCATCTGATTTAAGAACAAGAGAAATAGTTTTTGATGATGTTGAAAACACGTTAAATATTAAAAAAAATTCTCAAGAATATGTTGTAAAATATAAAGAATCAGATGATTCAAAAACAACATTAAATAACACTTGGAGTTAGATGAAAACCAAAAAAGAAATTATTAAGATGTAGTTGGTGCTTGGTTGAATTTTGTTTGTAACAGGGTGAGATAATATGTCAAATTCAAAGATAATAAACTCATATATCAATTTATAGGCTGATAGAGAAAAATATACTACAAATTTAATTTCAAATATAAATTTATTGTATAATCCTAATGATTATTTGTGGTATAATTAGATAATTCGTATGAATCTAAAGATTATAAAACAATATGTTTTTATAGATAAAACAAACTATTTGAACATAAAATTTTTGCATTATGATTGTATAAAATGGAAAACTAATAATATTGTATCTTTTGCAGACTTTACAAATAATAAGAACTTTTATAATCTTAATTCAAAAATATTAGTTGAAAATGGTTCTAATTTAAATTAGAATATAAAAACAGATATGTTAGTTTCAAAAGGTAATATAACGATAGATAAAACTTTGAAATCTATTAAAAAAACAATTGTTAGAGGAAACTTAAAAGCAAAATAGATATAGTCAACAAATAGAGCATTAGATACACTTAAAATTGAAAATGATTTTTTAATTATAAAATAGAAAAACGATTCTCAAGAAATTGGTATTGAGATAAATGATAATAATAAATATCCAAAATTTGTTTGGAAAAATGGTAATAATGGTTGGTAGTTTTATTGTGTAGATAAAGATAATAATCTATTGCCATTTATATTTAGCCCTGATTATTTTTCTGATAAATATATAGAAAAAACAGGAGATCGGTTGACTGGTAATTTGTTAATGGATAATAATCCAACACAGCCATTACATTAGGTAACAAAAGGTTATGTAGATTTTATTGCAAATAGTCAAACCACTTAGATAGAAACTCACAAACATGATGAAGTTTATTTAAAAAGAGAAGGTGGATAGTTTTTAAATGGTGTTAAATTAAATCTAAATTTTTATATTGATTGGAATTAGGAAGATACTACAATATAGATAAATAAAAAAGTATGGGATGAAAAAATATCAATTCACAATCATGATAATTTATATGTTAAAAGAACTGGCGATACATTATTATAGAATTTAGAAATTCAAAAAAAGCAATATGTAAATTTAAATTAGTTAACGACAGAAGAACAGAAAAGAATTTAGACTAAATTTGATGTTGATTCAAGATAGCAAAGTATTATAAATTATAATCATATAAATTATTTATTTAAAACTAAATCTATTAGTGATACAACACATATCAATTATACTGGACAAATATTTCTTAAAAAATTACCTCGTTTAACTGATGAAAACAAAAATGATTTTGTTAATAAGCAATATGTTGATATTATATCTGGAAAATCATTTAATGGATTTTTTAAGATATAGTTTTTAGATATAAATCTTGGATGGGTTAGTCAAATGTATGAATATACGTTTGATTTACAATCTTGGTATAATTCTTACTATAATACTTTGCCAGCAGAATTAAAATCTATTTACGGATAGATAGATCAATATATTGTATATCCAATTGTTACATATAAAACTATTAGATTTACAAATTCAAATTTAGGACAATATAAAGGTCAAGATGGGGTTGGGTATGGGAGCGATAGATTTGTAAATTATAAAGTTTGCAAACCAAATTATTATTCAATAATAGAAGATAAAAAATGTATGTTTAAATTCAAACTAAGACTTGGTTAGTTTGGTGTTATGCCAATTACAACTGGAAATACATATACTTACAGTAATTCCACATCTGGTTTTGTTAATTATAGAGTTTATTTAATTGGTGGTCCTTAGCCATTATTTTTTGAAGGATGGAATAAAGATTAGGCAGAAATAGGAAATCTTCGATCTTCGAGTTCTCTGTATAACACTTTTAATTTATTGAATAGTTTGCACACAACAAATGAAGAAACTAATTTGTTTAACCCAAATTTTGATGATTATAGCATTTAGCTTTAAGTTGGTGATTGATTGTGTTAAGTTTATTACGAAATAACTATAAAAATTTGATTAAATAGAAATATTATAATATGATGGTTCCAGCAGATTTGGATTCTCAAAAAGATATATATGTTTTCAATTCTTTATTTGTTGGTAAAACATCTAATAATACATTAAAAACAAATTTATTAAATTTGGAATAGACTCATTTTTATGAAAATATTATAACAAACAATACATACATAAATAACAATGTAATAAATATTACTGGTAATTACTTATATTTGAATAGAATATTTTTTGAAGATTAGAATTTGAATTTAAGTAAAGGTATTATTTAGAATATTTTAACACTTAATTATATAAATCCAATTGATAGCAATACATTGTATGGAATACAAATAAACTATACAAATGTAAAATCATAGTATATTGGTTGGGATTCAACTCTCCAATAGTTTGTTTAGAAAAATTATAATGGTGATTATGTAAAAGTAGATTTTGTTAGTGATTTGAATATTTCTTTTAATGGTGTATAGAAAGATGGAGATACCATAAATGGGCATTTAACATTACAACAAAATACAAATCCACAAGATTTATCTTTATAGATAACAAAAGAGTATGTTGATAATTATATTATATCAGGTGTTGGTCTTAATCATGATAATAAATATGTAAGTTATACAGGAAGAAATATGGAAGATACATAGGATTTAACTTATGAAGGAAGGTCTAAAGAAGTATCTATTGAAGGAAAATTAAGATTATTAAAAACTCCAATACAAAATAATCATTAGGTAAATCTATTATATTAGAAAGAAAAATATCAGATATTTTCTTCACATAATCACAATGATTTATACTTACTAAAAAATCAATCTACAACATATCCTTTTAAACCAATAAAAAATAATTACTTTGAACTTGGGAAAGATTAGTCAAATCAAAATGAATTTTTAACATTGCGTCAAGTATCAAATAATCAAACATATCATGAACATGATTATTTGTGGAATACTACTGAATTTTCTGAACAAGGTTAGAAGGTTGGAACTACAAATAAATTTAAAAATGTATTAGAAGCAAATCTTGAATATACTGAACCATACATATAGCCAGAAGATATTATTGTAGATTCAAAAGATTCTGTAATACGATAGTATTTAGATAAAATAAAACATCCAAATTATGGGAAATTATTTATTGGATATTATGATTTTATGAGAGGAAATTCTTTAAATGAAGGTTAGACAGTTGCACAATTAGATTTAACTGGTTGGTATGAATATTATAAACAAAAAATAAATAACGATTTATAGGAATCAGATTTTATTGTTTTTCCAATTATAACATTATCAGATTTTTTTGCACCAAATAAATTTTCTCAGGCTTTGTGGAATGGAACTCCACCAGAATATTATCCATATATTGGATATCATGGTCAAAGTAAATTTAAATTTGGTAATTGGAATTATCCAAATGAATCAGAAAAATACAAAATTAATATAAATTTATATTCTTAGGATATACAATACAGTATGATGGATGAATATACTTTACTTACAGATACATCTGGTTACTTTTAGAACTTTAGAATTTATCTAATAGGTGGTGCAATAGGTTACACTTTTAAATACTATACAAATTTCATAGATTATTTGGACACGTATCAAAAAGTGTAACAAAAAACAAATGAGTAAAAAAGGAAAAACATAGTATATTTTTTGTGATTCAACATATAATATTATTCTTAACTATATTATTGTTTCAAGCGAATCATGTATTGATAAAACTATGTTTAATATTTCAATGAATTTATCAACAGAATCTTGTATAGATGGGTTACCTTGTATAAAATATTAGTTTGAAATAGATGATTTACAAAATATATTTAAAAATAGTAGAATAAAAGATATTGATAAAAAATTATTATTGCAATTTGATGATTATATATACAATAATTAGGTCTTAGATTTTTATTATAGACCAAAATTTAGCTATTTTTTACCACAAAATAAATTTTATATAAATAAAGAATATTCAATAATAATTAGATATGAAGATTCAGATAATATTGGATTTCTTGATTTTATAAATTCTTTTAATATACAAGACGAATCATCACTATTAGTAAACAAAAAATCAATTATTCATAAAAAAGAATTGATTCATAATAAGTATCAGATAGAATTTATTGTAAAATCAGAATTATTAGGAGTACATAATATTATAATTTATCCTGCAAAAATAAATAAACAGTTAATAAAAAAAGTAATAATTCCATTAAAATTTTATCAATAAGACATAGGTGATTTCAATGCTTAACTCATCTTTTAATTTATTAAAAACAAATAATATAGATACCCAATTACTTAAAAAATATAATATTTTAAATATTTTAGATAAACCTTTGATAGTTAGAGGTGATTTATATTTATTTAATCTATTATAGAAAGAAATATTTATTAAGGAACAAAGCAATGTTTATTAGAATGTAACTTAGGAATCAACTTCATTTGAAAATGTCACTAATGAATCACTTGATATAAATGTATTTGAATAGGATAAGTTAAATGTTGTTAATTCAAATATTGAAGCAAGTATGCAAAATAATTCAATTGGTATAAAAGCAAAACGTATAGAATTAAATTCAAATGGCAGATTAAATTTTGAATCTGGTATAATTTTTGAAAAAATAAATGATGATTATAAAGAAAGTAAAAAAATTATTTGGAATAGATTTGATCAATAGTTTAAAATAGTTGATGAAAATAATAATAGATTAAAAGTTTATTTTAATCCAGATTTTATGACTAATATTTTTTTGAAAAAATCTGGGGATACTATGTTGGGTTCTTTATATTTAAAAGATATTGCACCAAGCACAACAAATCATAAAACCTTATAGAATTTAAAATATTTTAGAACAAAAATAGACCCAAAATACAATCACTTACACAATGAATATATTTGTAAAAATGGAGAATCTGATGGAGTTGGTTCTGGAACAATAGAAAATTATGTTAGTTTAGGATAGGAGCCCACATTAGATAAACATTAGTAGTCAAAAGAATATGTAGACACTACATTATATGATAAAATAACATTGTAGCATCCAGAATATATTACATTTGATGAATCTGATTTAATGGATGAAGATGCAAGTTTATTATTATCAGATGATGTTCTTATTACTCAAACAAATCACGCTTAGACTTTAAAATATTTCAATGATAAATTTAATGATGTTGTTGCAAGCCATAATCACAACGAAAAGTATATTGATATTATATCTGAAACACCACAAATTATAAAAAGAATACCAAGATTAGATACCGAATATGTGTTAAGTCCATAGGAAACAAATATAAAACATTCCACGCACATATAGTCAAAATAGTATTAGGATTATTTTACACAAAATCATATAAATGGAAGTTTATTTATTACTTATTAGCATTATTATTTAGGAGATTGCTTTTCATCATCAGACATATCAACAGACCCGTCTATTGAAAATGGTATGTTCAGATTAAAGTTTAATTTTGTAGACTGGTATAATGAATTCAATAATTAGTATAAAATATAGATGAATACAAGTGATGATTTTAATTAGTCTGATTTTGTTGTAATACCTATTATTACCCCAAGTAGTTTTGAAATACCAACATCTGAAAAAATTCACAATGATAATAATAGAAATTGGTTTGAAAATGATCCTTATTATGATATAAGAATAGAAAATATTTCATATCCAATTCAAAACAATAGATTTAATGTACAATTTGATATTGGTATTACCCCAATAAGTGAAACTGGCAATAGAACTATATCAAATATATAGGTAAATGAAAGAAGTGAAATTCCAATGTAGTCTTTTACAATAATGTTCATTGGTGGTCCTATCAACTTAGTAATTAATCAAATTGGAATACCTTCAAATATTTGTAGTCAATCTAATACATTTTGTTACAATATTTAATAATTAACAAAGATAAGGATGGGTGAAATATTAAATAATGGCTGAAACATATTATATTTTTATAGACAAAATTACAAAAAAAATAAGGTCTTTTCAGAAAGTGCAAATGATTGATAATAATATAGGAATATCTATAGATAATTATACAAATATATTACAATTAAAATACCAATCCAAAGATGAAAATTATTTAGAAACAAAATTTTTTGAAAAATATAAATTAAATATATGGGAACATATTTATAAATTTTAGTATATTGGAGAATTAAATAACTATCAAATAGATTCAATGATTCCCATTTAGACTTTAAAAATAGAAGTTAAAGATGACAATAATAATATTATCTATACAGAAAAAAAGTTAGATGATGTGATATTAGTCAAACCAATAAAAATAGATTTAAGTACAAATAAAAAATATTCAATTGAAATATCAATATATGATAAATTGAGATTTTTAGATACAATAATTTATTATGATTCTAATGAATTAGATTTCAGAATATATGATGAAAATGAATTAAGCACAATTGAAAAAATTTCTGAAAATAAATATATTGTATCATCTACTGTACCATTAGTATCTGAATATAAATTATTTGAAGAAAATACAATGTATTTTTATGGAAGAAGATTAAAAATCCGATTTACTAATTCTTAGGTGTAAAATGATATTAAATTCAATAACATATAATACAATATAGGATTTGCAAGATATGTTTTTATATAATATAATAAATTTTTTTAAACTTCCAATTAGAAAAAGACTTGGGATAAGTCCGTTTATGCTTATTAATTGTCCAGTACAAACAACAGATACATCTATAACAAATTTTAATAATATACAATTAGCAAATATAAATGATTATATAAAAAAAATAACATTTTTAAATAATTCTGATAAATTTATTATAAACTCAAGAAGTATATACAATACAAAAATAAAAAGGGTATATCAAGCACTTAATACAACACAAAATTCAATTATATTTAATAGTTAGCCAGAAAATAATTTACTGTTAGATGAAAAAAATAAATTTAGAGATGAATTATCAATATCCTATGACTATTGTTATTAGTGGGAATACCTTTCACCAAAATATACAAACGTGTGTATACCACAAACATTAAATTATTATAAATAGGAATTGACTCCTGTATCAAATAAAACAAACAAATTTAATAAATTAAATATGAGTATTGATTACAATACTAATTATATTACAACAAAACAAGAATTGATAAATGATATAGATGCAATAGTATTAAATATCTTAATAAAGAAACCGTTTTTATTTGAATTATATGAAGTTAAATTACTTGATTTATTAAATACTACAATAGATGATTTATTAAAATCACAAATAAATTATTTAGACCCAATGAATTACAGATATATGTTAAAATCAATTTTAGAATTTTGTTTTCAATCAAACCCAGAAAATGTTGTATCAAATATTACTAAAACATAGAATGTATATATATCAAATACAGACAAAGAAGTAGAGTTAAAAGATTCAAAATTAAAAATAAAAATATCAGTTACTCAAAATAATACAAATAAAGATACAAATATGTTGTGCAATATATCTGATGGCTATAATATATTGTTTCTTAGTAATTATAAATATTACACAAATAATATTCCAGCAAACCTGATTTATAATGATAAAGTAATTTAGGAAATAAATGGTAATTTAATCAATTAAAAGGAATTGATTTAGAATGATGACACCGTGCTATACTCTAACAAATACTAATAAAAATACTATTAACGAAATAATTATACAACAACAGGAAAGATCAGTTAATTTATTTCCATTTCCTCCATATGGAATTATACAAAAAACAGTTTAGATTGAAACTGGAGATATGAGTTTTTCATATCTAACTACATTAAATGATTCGAGTATACGAAAAATAAAAGATTATATTTACAGATTTTATATTCCATATGAAAGTAACTCATTTTCTAATACAGATATTTGCTTTAAAAATGTTCAAAGTATTTATAATTTATCTAAAAACAGGCAATATGATGTATTAAGAATTACTGAAAAATATATTGACTTTAATGCTGCACCAGAAAAAACATTATATTTTAATACATTTGAAAATGAGATTGAAACAAGTTATACCCAACCAATAGATCAATTATTAATTACATTTACATATACAGATTCTACATATTATTTATATCAAGATAAAAGACATTATAATCCAATATTATGTTAGGCTTTAGAAGAAACAAACAATCAAATATAGACTATATAGCATGCTTAGAAAAATTGGAAACTTTGGGAAAATTGGGAAACTCAAAATAACTGGTATTTAAATTCACACAAACAACTTATAAATGATACAGAGCAAATAATTTATGAAGCTGTTCCGAAAACAAACACAAATAGTAAAATTTATTTGCGTAATAATTTTATAATACATATTGGAAAAATATATCATTTTACTATAAAAACAAAAATATTTGAATAGAAAGAAATAATATTTAAATTTACTATATCTTTTTTAGATGACACTATAATATATGAAGAAACGATTACAACTAATTTAACATAGAATAAATGGTATTTATTAGATTTTGGATTTATAAATGAATTTGAATCTAATGATCAACCAATACAAATTTCTTTAGAAGTAATAAATTTTAAAGATAAAATTATTCAATTCACAGAACCACAATTTGAAGAAAATGAATATTTTACACAATTTATAGATGGAAAACGAGAAAGAAAGAATCTGTATTATACATCATAGTATTTACAATCTTTTACAGAAAATGAAAATACTATGCACTTATATATAACACCAGATTTAAATTCAGTATATTATACAAAAGAAAATGAAAATATTCAATACTACTATATAAAATATAATTAGCAATATAAAAGATTAGAATGTTACATTAAACCAATATAGAAAAACTTTAATAATATTAACACTATTCTTGAGGAAAATTTAATATATATAAAATCTATTTCAATAAATACACCAAATTATAATAACACATCTTTAAAATTCAAAGTAAAAGATATATTTATACGAATAGATATTTCTAAAATATAGGATGAAAACTGTAATTCAATAGATGACTTATTTACTAAAATATATAAAAACAAATTTGAACTATCGTTTTTATAGTCTTTTAATACAAATAATAAACTATATACTCAAACATACCCATATTTAGATAGATCATTTATATATCCAGATTTAGGAAATAATATTGATGGAAAATTAGTTGAAACAACAAATATACATTTAGAAGAAATAAATAAAAATGATGAATATGACGGTGAATTTATTGTATGAATTTTGATGTGTTTTCAATATTAAAATATACAATAATTGTTTAGACTGCATCCTTTCTAATATAGGGTGGTATTATATATACTACACCTAAACAAATAATTCAACCAATAGAAATATTAGAAAACTATTTATTAGATGATGGAACTGAAATTGTAATATTATATACTGATAGTTTATCAGATTAGTATTATTATTATCTATTAACTTTTAAATGGCAATACGAACTAATAGACATATACAAAGATAATATTAATAACGTATGTTACTTAAAAATTAAAAGAAAGGATAAGTGATTTTAAATGCTTTCTTATAATACGAAATATAGTGAAATATTAAAAGCTGGAGATATATTTTTAGTAACATACGATAATATGCAAACATTTTTTGGATATATGGAAAATAGTTTCAATAGTTATATGAAAGATATTTCAGACCCATTCTTACAATGGGTTAAGGCAGTATATGGGCCAACTTCTTATAATTTATTAAAATTTATATTAAACAACCCAATTAAATTTATAAATGATTTATTAAAAGAAAAATTGTATAATAGTTTTAACTCCGAATATATATTTGGATTTCCATATATAGGGAATGGATGGTTTTAGGTTGCTGAAAAAACTGGTGTACATATATACAAAATAGGACTAAATACAATACAATATTTTGATATATATAGATATAAAAATAATTATAATGATGAAGAATTCAAAAAATCTATATTACAATTTTGGAATTTACCATTTGATATAGCAAATAATTTGTTTTCTGGGCTAACTAATATAATAAATGCTATACAATTAACAGAATATGCAGATAGTAATTATAAAATTAAATTAATTTTAGATTGTATTAAAATAATAAATTCCCTTATAACAATAAACAGTATAAATTATATTGGAAATATAGAACTGATTGTTAGATCATATGATAATATAGGGATTAAATTATATGATACATCCCCAGAAAAAGTTAAGCCCGATGAATTACTAACATATTTTGAAAAATTATAAC
>Ga0209311_1001406_pt1 | contig 19347 bp, 19 predicted proteins | sample AD_UKC045_MetaG_FD_184417 | JGI IMG/M metagenome (GOLD analysis project Ga0209311, IMG submission 184417) | Active sludge microbial communities of municipal wastewater-treating anaerobic digesters from USA - AD_UKC045_MetaG (SPAdes) (version 2) | ecosystem: Engineered > Bioreactor > Anaerobic >... | reverse complement strand
CCAGGCGTCTGCGCTGCTTTTCGGGCAGTTCGCTGGCAGCGCTGATCAGTGCCGGTTGTTGGTGTTTGGTGTTTTTTCTGAACATGCTCTGATTGTATTAAACTTTCCTGCTTTTGGGTAGGTTTCCTACCTTTTTGCAGTGGAGTCAAGAATATCACCCCAGCCGTTGAAATTAACGATGGCCTTGATTTTGTCCCAACTGACTCCAAGTTTCTTTCCGGACAGCACTTCTCAGCCATTGCAGCTGCTGGTCCTGTAACGGGCCCGATTATCGCCGGCCTGGCCTTCGGATGGGTGCCAGCCTTGATCTGGATTTTGGTGGGTTCCATCTTCATCGGCGGTGTACATGATATGGGTGCCCTGGTGGCTTCTGTGCGTAACAAAGCCCTATCCATCACCGAAACGGTGAAACAGAACATCTCAAAACGCGCCTGGATCCTCTTCAACCTGTTCATTTTCTTCACTTTGATCATGATCATTGTGGCTTTCACGGATGTGACTACATCGGCCTTTGTGAACACGGTTGACCTGGGCAATGGGGTTATGGTGGGCGGGGGCGCCATTGCCACTTCCTCGATTTTGTACCTGATTCTCCCCATCATCATGGGTTTTCTGCTCAAATACACCAAGCTCAGCCTGACGTGGGCAACGGTCATTTTCCTGCCGCTGGTGGGTGTGGCGATCTGGGTTGGCCAGTATATCCCCTTTGATTTGCAGAAGGTGCTTGGTCTGGCCTCGGCTGCGGATGCGCAGAAAGTCTGGAATGTCATTGTTTTGATTTACTGCTTCGTGGCAGCCGTGGTTCCCGTGTGGGCGCTGCTGCAGCCCCGCGGACACCTGGGCGGTTATTTCATGTATGCTTCTCTGGTTGTTGCCTTCATTGGCATTCTCTTTGGCGGGTTCCAGATCCAATACCCCGCCTTCACCAATGCCTTCAATACACCTTTTGATGGCTCAAACCCGATGGTCCCCATGCTGTTTATCACAGTTGCCTGCGGTGCCTGCTCTGGCTTCCACAGCCTGGTGGGCTCTGGCACGACATCGAAGCAGCTGAAAAAGGAAACCGATGCCAGACCCATTGGTTACGGCATGATGTTGGCTGAAGCTCTGGTGGCCATGATTGCTCTGTCCACGGTGATGATCCTTGCTGCGGACAACCCCCTGGTCAAGAAATCACCAAACTTCATCTATGCCTCGGGCCTTGGTTCCTTCATGAAACTGATTGGCGTGGATCCGGCCTTTGGTATTTCTTTTGGTCTGATGGCTTTCACTACCTTTGTGTATGACACCCTGGATATTTGCACCCGCCTCGGACGTTACATTATTCAGGAACTCACCGGTTGGAAAGGCTGGTTTGGCCGCATCATGGGCACTGTGTTAACCGGTGGCATCCCCCTGGTCCTCATCACCATCACCCTGACCGATCTTGATGGCAAGCCCATTCCTGCCTGGAAGCTGTTCTGGACCACTTTTGGCGCTTCCAACCAACTGCTGGCCGCCCTGGCTCTCATCGGCATCACGGTCTGGCTGCTCAACTCTGCCAAATACAAGAAGGCCTGGATTTTCACCCTTATCCCGGCTGCCTTCATGTTCCTGATGAGCACCTGGGCTCTGATCCGCATGTTCCTGAATTACACCGTCAAAGAAGGCGTTTTTGCTTTCCCCGCCGGCACCAATGCGGTCATCCCGGTGATGTGCCTGATCTATATCGCTCTGGCTGTCTGGATGGCAGTTGAGACGAGCATCTCCTTCTCGAAGAAGAATCAAGCGCTGCCCGCCACGGCCAGCTAAAAGTAATTCTGAACCAAAAACAACCGTCTGGCCGCAAGCCAGACGGTTGTTTTAAATCAAGTCTACGATTGTTCAGTAAATTTTTTTCCACTTGTTAAATTTGACAACAGGGTAGAATCCAAGGTAAAATTTTAACCATGAAACGTTATATACAAGGCACTTTCTGGCTTCTCTTATTTCTTGGGCTGGCTCTGGCGCCGATCATTCTCTTGATGATCGAACCCCGTGCGCCGAGTCGTGAATTTTTCCGCGAGTTCTCTGTCGCGCTGGGTTTTTCGGGTTTGGCTTTGGCTGGAATGCAATTTGTGCTTACCGCCCGTTTTCGTTTTCTCAGCGCGCCTTACGGCACGGATATTATTTATCATTTTCATCGCGAAATCTCCATTCTTTCATTTTTGCTCATCCTGGCCCATCCGATCATCCTTTTCCTTTTTGATCCACGTACCCTGAAATTACTCAATTTTCTATCACCAGACACACCATGGCGGGCGCGTGCGGGCCTGACCGCGCTGATTGCAGCGATTCTTCTGGTGGTTCTCTCGGTATGGCGCAAGAAGCTAAAAATTGAATACAACGGCTGGCGAATCTGGCATGGCGTCCTGGCAACCGTGCTGATTGGCCTGGCGATGGTGCACATTATTCTGGTGGGTTACCACTTCAATACGCCATTCAAGCAAATTTTCTGGGTTAGTTATACCCTTTTCTGGATTGGTTTGCTGGTGTATACCCGCATATTGCGCCCATTCTGGTTGATCCGCCACCCATACCTGGTTGAAAAAGTGGTTGATGAAGGCGGGCGAACTTACAGCCTGTGGTTGAAACCTCAAGGGCATGGGGGATTAAAGTTTCAACCGGGGCAATTTGCCTGGATCCATATTGATCAGTTGCCGTTCTATCATCGAGACCATCCATTCTCCATTTCATCCAGTGCGGCACAGCCAACGCAAATTTCCTTTACCATTCGAGAACTGGGCGATTTCACGCGTACCATCAAGGAGATTAAACCCGGCACAAAAGTATACCTTGAGGGGCCCTTCGGCATATTCAGCCCTGACCATCATCCTCAGGCCAAAAAGTTTGCGTACATTTGCGGCGGTGTGGGCATTACGCCTGCCATGAGCACACTTCGCACCTTTGCTGACCGCGGCGATAAACGCCCGGTGACGCTCATTTATGCCAATCGTGACTGGGAAAACATTCCTTTCAGGGATGAATTGGAAGCCTTGCGCAGCCGGATCAACTTAAAAATCGTTCATGTGTTGGAACAGCCCCCTGAGGATTGGAAAGGTTATTCGGGTTATATCACGGCTGATATTTTGAACAAGGAATTGGACTCTGACCGTCAGCCGAATGTGCAGGAAGTGTTTATTTGCGGTCCGGGTCCCATGATGGACGCTGTGGAAAAACATCTTTCTGCATTAAAATTCCCGGCTGGAGATTATCATTCGGAACGGTTTGATCTTGCCTGATCAGGAGGTTGGAGAATGCGCAAAAGAATCTCTACTGCCCTGGCAATTGTGATTTTCATTCTTGTCATCGTTTTCTCACTCATCTTTGCATGGGCATTCAGTATCTGACAATTCAGAATGATTATTTACGGGTTTTACTGATCTTATCTTAAGAATCTCAATATCCATTCGGCCAACCTCTATCAGTAGAGTATACCAGGATTAGGTCTGTCGTTGGGTTGAGGAAATCAATTTCCAACATATCCCTTCTGTTAGAAGGTGCGCCAATTTACCAGCACATGGATCCAAAAGATGCTGGCTTTGTTTCCTAACGGCAGTCTCGTGCTTTCGAGCAGCTCTTGATTATCTCGCCGTCATGACCGTGACAATGATGAAAAACTCAAAACGGAGGCAATCTCTATGAACATATTCGAAAAGATAATTCCAACATTACCAGAGGGTCAGGTCATCAGCGTGAATATTGGTTTGTTTTGGACCGCGGTCATGGTGGAATGTAAAGGCGTTTGCCGTTGTGGTTTGGCCGCCACCTTATCCAATCCTGAATTCGAACACGCGCGCTTACCCGCGGTGGAAGAGGCAGGTCGAATAGAGCAGCATTCTGGACTTGATCTGGCAAACTGGGTCTTTTCAAAAAGCTATACTGAGGTAAGTGTGGGGCTGGCAACGATCAACGCCCTATTGCCGCTCATCGAAAACCCGAGAAATCTGGCTGCTGAAGATTACATTGCCCACCAGGGTGCTGACAGCCAGGTAGCCTTAATTGGGCATTTCCCTTTTGTTTCCAGTCTCAAGGATCAGGTCAAGAAGTTATGGGTATTGGAACTTAATCCAAAGGACGACGATCTGCCTGCTTCTGCTGCACCTGAGATCATCCCGCAAGCGGATATTTTAGCGATCACCGCTACCACGTTGATCAATCACACCTTTGATGGGATCCTCACCTTGCGTAAACCAGGCGCGAAAGTGCTGCTGCTTGGGCCCAGTACCCCCCTTTCTCCAGTATTGTTTGAATATGGGATTGATGTTTTATCAGGTTCCATTGTCGAAAACCCTGAACTTGTTCTGCCGTTGGTCCGACAGGGCGCCACGTTTCGCCAGATTCGTAATAATGGTGTTCGGTTAGTTACAATAGAGGCTTCCAGTTAATCTTTGGGGTGAAAATAAGGATGGACAGTAATTGAATTGTGAAATATAATTGCATTAGTCATTAAATGACTAGTCTTAAGTTCAAGGGTGAACCATGTCTCCCCGGCCAGCTCTCCCTCTTCGACTTGAATATGTGCTTCTTGGCATTATCCGCCGCCACCCTATACACGGCTATGAATTGCTCCGTATCTGGAATCAACCGCATGCGATAGGGAAGATCTGGCGGATAAAACACGGCCCACTTTACGCCACTTTAGAAAAATTAGAACAACTCGGTTATTTGGAGTCTGAGTTAGTCTCAGGAGACGCCTCCACCAACCGAAAAGAATACCGGGTCACATCGGCTGGTGAACAGGTTTTTATGATCTGGATGCAAACCCCAGTTCAAGCTGCGCGTGATTTTCGCCAGGATTTTTTGGCAAAGCTATATTTTTCTGCGGATGTCGATCGGGTTGTTTTACAAGAACTTTTTGAACGACAAAGAAAACTCTGCCAGCACTGGCTTACCTCACTTCAGGAGGAACTGGCAGGCGGAAATGAATTTGAGCAGAAGGTTTTTACATTCCGTATTCGTCAAATTCAAAGCATCCTCGAGTGGTTACAAGAGGTTTATTCCAAAATCTAAGCTGTATATGGAGATAATATTATGAAACGGTTGTTGTCCGTTGTACTCACCGGTTTGATCTTATTAAGTGCCTGCTCCACCGCCCCGGTGGTGCAAGAGACCGCTGCGTCCGCTCAATCCAAAACTTCTATTCCCGGCGAAGCCCCGACTCAGGCAGCAGTGGTTGTTGTCGATGCGTTGGGTAGAGAAGTGACTTTAGCCAAACCACCCACCCGCATCGTGATTACGGGCAAAGGGCTCATTCTAACACTAGATGCAGCGTATATGTTTCCAGAGGCTCCTTCTCGCATTGCTGCTCTTGGAACTGCCGATCAGGGTTCCGGTAATTTTGTTTCGCTAATCGATCCCTATTTTGACAAGAAAGTGATTTTGCAGACCGATGCCGGCGCGGAGCAGATTGCGGCAGTACAACCTGACTTGGTCATTCTCAAAAGCTACCTGGCTGAAACAGTTGGCAAGCCAATCGAAGCCCTCAATATTCCTGTGTTATACGTGGATTTTGAAACTCCGGAGCAGTACACACGTGATCTGGCCATCTTGGGGAAGGTGTTCCAAAATGAAGCCAGAGCAAAAGAACTGGCGGATTTTTATATAAATAAGGTCAACGCCATTCAAACCACGTTGAAAGATGTGCAAGAGAAACCCAGCGTTTTGATGCTGTACTATAACAACAAAGATGGGGCGGTGGCGTTCAATGTGCCGCCAATGAGCTGGATACAAACCCAAATGGTTGAGCTGGCAGGCGGCAAACCAGTGTGGGGTTCGGCCAACCCGGGCAAAGGGTGGACCATGGTGACTCTGGAGCAAATTGCTGCCTGGGACGCAGATCAAATTTACATCATTTCTTATCAGAAAAATTCAGCTCAGATTGCAGCCATACTAAAAACTGACCCGCAGTGGCAGGCATTGCGGGCGGTAAAGCAAGGCCAACTGTATGGATTTCCTGCCGATATATATAGCTGGGATCAATCAGACTCGCGCTGGATTCTAGGCATTTCCTGGCTGGCCGCCCGTCTACATCCTGAAAGCTTCGCCCAGTTTGATATTGTTCAAGAGGCGCAAAAGTTTTACCAACAGATCTATGGATTGGATGCTCAATTCTTTGAGGCAAAGATCCGCCCTACCTTTAGAGGAGACCTGCCTTGAGTTCCGCAGTAACCCTGACAGCCTTGCAGAAGTTAACCACTCGCAAGGAATCACGTCGATGGGTTTTCATATGGCTGTGGCTAGGCCTGATCGGCTTATTCATCCTTTCGCTCTTGTTGGGGCGCTACCCGGAAACGGGTTTTATCTCCTGGGAGCGTCTCAACCAGGATGAATTAGCCAGGCTTTTGGTTTTCAATTTGCGCCTGCCGCGCCTGTTGACGGCCATTGCATTGGGCATGTCCCTTTCTGCCGGGGGATTGGTCTTTCAGATGTTGTTTGGCAACCCGTTGGTGGAATCCGGATTTCTGGGGGTATCTCAGGGTGCTGCTTTTGGCGCCGCGCTGTGCATTGTGTTTCTGGGCGGGTCAGCAGTCCTGATTCAGGGTAGTGCAGCCGCTTTTGGCCTGGCTGGTTTAGGGCTTTCTTATCTGTTGGCGCGGCGGATCCGCTATGGTGGGTGGGTGCTGCGCCTGGTTCTTTCAGGCATTGCCATCTCGGCCTTGTTCTCCGCAGGACTTGGCGTCTTAAAATATATGGCTGATCCTTTGCGTCAGCTGCCTGAAATCACTTTCTGGCTGCTGGGTGGGCTTTCCAGCAGCACCTGGGGTAAGCTAATTTCCATTTTACCGGCGGTAATATCTGGTCTGGTCTTTCTCTTTCTGTTCCGCTGGCGGTTGAATGTGCTGGCCTTGAATGATGAAACTGCATTTTCAATGGGTGCGGCTCCTAAACGGGAACGACTGCTGTTGCTCATAGCAGCCGTTCTGCCCACATCCGCCGTGATTTCTGTGGCCGGAATGGTGGGCTGGGTGGGATTGATCATGCCCCACATTGCCCGCCGCCTATTTGGCTCAGATACCCGACTTACGCTTCCAGCGTCCATGTTGTTGGGTGGTATATTTGGCATCCTATGTGATGATCTGAGCCGCACTTTGCTGGCCGGTGAAATACCATTAGGTATTCTAACCTCTCTGCTTGGCGCGGCTATCTTTATTGTATTGATGGTGTCGCGTGGGATGAAGGTGGAGCGATGAACTCGTCTTTATTGTCTTTCCACCAGGTTCGATTTGGATACAACCGAAAAGCTTCCTCTGTACTCGACGGATTGGACCTTTCACTGAAGGAAGGCTGCATTGCTGCGATCCTAGGTCCCAATGGCGCAGGGAAAACGACCCTGCTGTATCTGGCTTTGGGGTGGTTAAAACCCTGGGCTGGGGTGATCCGCCTTTCGGGGAAACCAATCGAAAGTTTCAGCCGGCGTACCTTGGGACAGCAGATCGCTCTGATCCCTCAAAGTGAGCACATTCCATTTGAATATACGGTTCTGGAGTATGTTCTCTTGGGCCGCGCTCCATACCTGCCCACACTTGGGATGCCCTCTCAAGCGGACGAAAGGATTGCTTACGACGCGCTGGAGAAAGTTGGCATAGCCAATTTATTTGACCATTCCGTGCTGGGAATAAGCGGTGGAGAGCGTCAACTGGTTCTCGCAGCGCGGGCTTTGGCTCAAGAGCCCAGGCTTCTGCTCTTAGATGAACCAACCTCACACCTTGATTTGAGCAACAAATATCGTCTGGCACAAATTTTAAGAAGTTTACAAGAGCGTGGTACGACCATTCTGATGACCACCCACGAGCCGGACCTAGCCATGGCAGTGAGTGATGAAGCCATCCTCATGCAAAGAGGGAAAGTTCATATTTCAGGTCCAACGGCGGAAGTTGCCACAGGGGAAAATCTATCCAGAATTTACAGTGTTCCGGTAAAAATCATGTCGGTGGAAGGGAAAAAGCAGGTGTCATGGATGTGAACCTCTGGATCGTGACAGGCGCCCGTGGCAGCGGAAAAACCATATTCTGTCAAGAGATGCTGCAAAGAGCCCGTCTAATCGGTTGGGATACGGCAGGTCTCTTATCGCCAGCCGTATTCAACAACGGAATAAAAGAGTCTATTTGGGCAGAGGAAATCCGATCTGGTGAAAAGCGTTTATTGGCAGCTGTTCACCCACAAACAGAAACAGACCTGGCTTTTGGCGACTGGAACTTTAACCGGAAATCGCTGGAATGGGGCAACCGTGTGCTAAGGTCAAGTATTCCATGCGACCTTTTGGTGATTGACGAGTTAGGTCCTTTGGAGTTCAATTTGTCAATGGGTTGGGTTAGTGCGTTTGAGGTGATCAAAACGGCCCAATTTCGCCTCGCCCTGGTTGTAATCCGGCCCGAATTGATTAAACCTGCACTAAATATTTTCCACCCCATTCATACGATTGAAATGAATGGTTTGAAGGAAATGGATTCCAGGATCATTCAGTATATCCCTCTGTTCATGCAGACAAAGGGGACTGTATGAAATAAATCGTTATAGAAACGGCTATTTATTTGCCAATTGCATCCAAAAAGCAGCATCGAAACCAATTCATTATAGGCTGATATGCCTGCTCCCAATTCTGGGCCGTTTTTTCTGGTCACACACATAATGGCATGGGGATGCTGAGCCCAAACCTTTTGGCATGGATCTGTTTTATACGAATGGGGTGAAAACTTGGTAACTGGTCAGGGGCAGTCCAAAAAATTGTCTTGCAATGCTTCCCCACCCCTGGCGCCCGCATCGCCCCCGCAGTAGCGAGGGCAGGTCGGCGGGGGAAAAGTTAATTGAGGGGAGTTTTGGGCCCCCAAGCGGGCCCAAAACTCCCCATGCGGTGACCGTTAACTCAGACAAAAGCGCAAAAAGCAGGTGAGCAGGTCTTTTGAACATACCTGAACAGTTACAAAACTTGTTTTAAGACTTACCCGTTATCAGTGTTCTTCAGTCGCTGGAGGCCGAAGGATACATTTGATCTTGTGAAGCACATGCCCGAAACCCTACAACCTGTCTGACCGGGTTATGGTTGACATTGAGGACAGCATGAAAGACATCCTAGAAGCTCTGCGCCGTGCAAACGAAATCATTCGGCTATTGTTGAACCTCATCAACAAAAAACCTAAGCTTTCCATTAAACCGAAGACAATCTTATGCTCGCACTCCATTTGTTTGCCCTCCAAAGATTTCACCAAACCAATCAGCTTAGAGTAACCTGATATAATTAAAACATGATTGAAGTCATTTCCTCTTTAAAGATCGATGAAAGCGAAATCCATTTCGATTTCATCCGTGCCTCTGGCCCAGGAGGCCAGAATGTAAATAAAGTTGCGTCTTCAGTTCAACTTCGGTTTGATGTTCGCAATTCCCCGTCACTTTATCCCGATGTTAAAGATCGATTAATCAAACTGGCCGGCAGCCGGATGACAGATGAGGGTGTCTTGCTGATTGAGGCCAAACGCTACCGCACCCAGGAACAGAACCGGCTGGATGCTGTTCAGCGTTTGGTCAGCCTGATCCAGCAGGCATTGATCGTACCCAAAGAGCGCAAGGTCACGCATCCCAGCGGTGGGGCGCGGGCAGCGCGGTTAGGTGATAAAAGGAAACGCGGGGAAACCAAGCGGATACGGAATTACCGCCCGGATGATTGGGAGTGATTGAATTAAACGCTGCAGGCCTCCACCCGATCCGTGGAGGCCTGCATGCTTTTTACAGCTAGTGTGTCACTTTCTTCTTATCGGTCAGGAGTCCGGATATGTGAAGAATTTCATGCGCTTTACGGCTGCCGGCTTCCCCCAGGTAGGACTGGTAAAGCTCGCGGATGGCCGGATTGAAATGGGACTTGCGAATGCGTTTGGCGCGATCGATGTGGTACAGCCCCTGGATGCGCAGGCTGATGATTTCATCACGCTCTTCGGAATAGGGCTGGCCGCCGCCGTTGACGCAGCCGCCGGGGCAGGCCATGATTTCGATGATATCATAATAGGCTTCGCCGCTTTCAATTTTTTCCAACACCTTGCGGGTGTTGCCCAGGCCAGAGATGGCCGCCACTTTGATGGTGCGTCCATCAATTTCAACGGAGGCTTCACGGATGCCAGCAAGGCCGCGCACGGCGGTGAAGTTGACATCTTCCAGTTCGTGGCCGGTCATTTTTTCGTAGACGGTGCGCAAGGCAGCTTCGAGCACACCGCCGGTGCCGCCGAAGATGATGCCAGCCCCAGAGGACTGGCCGAGGGGATTGTCAAAATCTTCGTCACGCATGTGGCGCAGGTCCACTGAACCTTCTTTGAGCATTTTGGCCAGCTCGCGGGTGGTGATAACGAGGTCCACATCGCGGATGCCGTAGGTCTCTTCACCGGGGAGGGCGGCTTCATATTTTTTGGCCAGGCAGGGCATGACCGAGACCACAACAATATCCTTTGGATCAATGCCCATCTTTTCGGCATAATAGGTTTTAATGATAGCGCCGGTCATCTGCTGGGGGGATTTGCAGGTTGAGGCCATGTAGTTCAGGTTGGGGAAGTGGTAGTTCAGGAAGTTGATCCAACCCGGGCAGCAGGAAGTAAGGATGGGCAAATGCTGGTTGCTTTCGATGCGTTCGATGATTTCTTTGCCTTCTTCAATGATGGTAAGGTCAGCGCCAAAGGTAGTATCGAAAACGGCATTGAAACCCAGGTGGCGCAGGCCGGCCACCAGGCGGCCGGTGACATCTTGCCCGGCGGGCAGGCCAAATTCTTCCCCGATGGCCACGCGCACGGCGGGAGCCACCTGAACGATGACGGTTTTCTTCGGGTCAAAGAGGGCTGTCCAGACTTCGTGTACGTAACCGACGCCGGTGAGGGCGGCAGTGGGGCAGACGCTGACGCATTGGCCGCAGTAGACGCAGTTCGATTCCGCCACAGGTTTCATTTCTGCTGGAGCCACCACTGTATCAAAGCCGCGCCCAAAGGCGGTAAGTGCGCCAACTGTCTGCACTTCGTTGCACATGGTTTCGCAGCGGCGGCACATGATACATTTGTTGGGGTCACGCTTGAGAGCGCCGCTTGATTTATCAATTTCATGTTTGGAGCGTTCGCCAGTGTAGCGCTGGGTGTTGATGCCGAATTCCCAGACCAGTTTCTGCAGCTCGCAATCGGTTGATTTGGCGCAGATCAGGCATTCAAAGGGGTGATTGGAGATGATCAGCTCAAGATTCTTGCGGCGCGAAGAAAGCACACGGCGAGAATTGGTGACCACTTTCATCCCTTCAGCAACAGGGGTGGCGCAGGCAGGGGCCAGATTGCGGCGTCCTTCCACTTCCACAACGCAGACGCGGCAGGAGGCAACCTGGTTCAGGTAGCGCGTTTTTTCCAGCTTCAGGTAGCAGAGCGTGGGAATATCCATGTGGATTTGTTTGGCTGCATCCAAAATGGTGCTCCCTTCGGGTACGCTTACATGTTGTCCATCAATTGTCAGGTTAATCATTTTCTCCTCCATTAGTTCCGCACAACAGCGCCAAACTTGCAACGGGTCTGGCAGGCGCCGCACTTGATGCATTTGCTCTGGTCGATGGTGTGGACCTGTTTCACTGCACCGGTAATACAACTGACGGGGCAGCCGCGGGCGCAGGCCGTGCAGCCAATGCATTTGGCCGGTAGAATTTCATAACGCAGCAGCTTCTGGCAAACACCGGCCGGGCAGGTTTTTCTTAATACATGTGCTTCGTACTCATCCATGAAGTACTTCATGGTGCTGAGTACAGGGTTGGGCGCTGTCTGACCGAGTCCGCACAGCGAGGTATCCATGATGGTCTCGGAGAGGGCTTTCAATTCGCGCAGATCTTCGACTGTTCCGCGGCCTTCGGTGATGCCGGTGAGGATTTCGAGCATGCGTTTGTTGCCAATGCGGCAGGGGGCGCAGCGGCCGCAAGATTCTTCAACGATAAACTCCATATAGAAACGGGCCAGGTTGACCATGCAATCCTGGTCGCTCATGATGATCATACCGCCGGAGCCCATCATGGAACCGATGGAGGCCAGGGATTCATAATCAATGGGGGTATCCAGGTATTGAGCAGGAATACAGCCGCCTGAAGGGCCGCCGGTCTGAGCCGCTTTGAAGCCAGCCCCGCCTTTGATGCCGCCGCCAATGTCATAGATGATCTCGCGCAGGGTGGTGCCCATGGGCACTTCAACCAGACCAACATTGTTGACCTTGCCAGCCAGGGCGAAAACTTTGGTGCCTTTGGAGGTGGCGGTGCCGATGGCGCTGAACCAGTCAGCGCCGCGCTGGTACACCACGGGGATATTGGCCAGGGTTTCCACGTTATTGACAATGGTGGGTTTTCCCCACAATCCGGCTTCAGCAGGGAAGGGCGGTTTGGTGCCGGGTTCGCCGCGCTTGCCTTCCAGGGAGTGGATCAGAGCGGTTTCTTCGCCGCAGACGAAGGCGCCGGCGCCAAGACGGATCGCAACGTCGAAATCGAAGCCCGATTGCAGGATGTTCTTGCCCAGCAGACCTTGCTCGCGGGCCTGCTGCAGGGCAATTTCAAGGCGTTGGACGGCGAGGGGGTATTCGGCGCGGATGTAGACATAACCCTGGTGGGCGCCGATGGCGTAACCGGCGATGGCCATGCCTTCGATGACACTGTGGGAGTCGCCTTCCATGATGGAGCGGTCCATGAACGCGCCGGGGTCGCCTTCATCGGCGTTGCAGATGACGAATTTTTCGTCGCCGGCATATTTGCGGGCAAATTCCCATTTACGCCCGGTGAGGAAACCGGCGCCGCCGCGGCCGCGCAGTCCGGATTTTTTCATTTCATCGATCACCTGGTCGGGGGTCATTTCAGACAGCACGCGGGCCAGAGCCTGGTAACCACCCGTGGCGATATATTCTTCGATGCGTTCGGGGTTGATCAGGCCGCAATTACGCAGAGCTACACGCTGCTGACGCTTGTAAAAAGGAATTTCTTCCGAGGTGTCAATTTTTTGTTTGGAAGCGGGTTCGGTGTAGAGCAGACGCTTGACTTTTTGGCCGTGCAGAATGTGGGATTCGAAAATTTCCGCTACATCGCTGACCTTCACCTGGACATAGAAGACATTCTCAGGGAAGATTTTGATGATGGGGCCTTTTTCGCAAAAGCCAAAACAACCAGAGATGGAAGCAGCCACTTTACCTTCGAGTCCATTCATGGCGATCAGGCGCTGGAATTCAGCCTCTATGCCCTGACTGTCAGAAGCCTGGCAGCCGGTGCCGCCGCAGATGAGGATCATGCGGGTGTCATCACCCTGGAGGCCGAGGCGCGAGCCGAGCAATTTCTGGTATTGCTCACAGGCTTCACGCAGTTGTTCTTTGGTCTGGATTTCAGGCATGGGCGGCCTCCTTTTCAGGTTCAATTTCGTTGATCAAGAATTTTTCAATGATATCGCGCACATCTTCCGGTTTCACCTTGCCGTACACCTTGCTGTTGATGGTGACGACAGGCGCAAGACCGCAAGCGCCTACACAGCGCAGGCTTTCGATGGAGAACTTCCCATCTGTGGTCACTTCGCCCGATTTGATCCCCAGAACGCGTTCGAACTCCTGCAGCACCTTGTCGGCGCCGTTCACATAGCAGGCTGTACCCAGACAGACATTGACCTGGATTTTGCCCTTGGGGGTGGTGGTGAAGAAATTATAAAAGCTGATGACCCCGGAAACCTCGGCGTGGGAGATGCCAAAGCGGTTGGCGATAAAAACCTGCACTTCTTCGGGCAGGTAGCCAAAGATATGCTGGGCGCGGTGGAGGGTCGTGATCAGCTTATCCTTGCGGCGCGGATCTTTCAGGTCAAGCTGCAACCCGTTCAGGTAAGCATCCAATTCCTGGAACTGTGGGTTATGGGACGCTCCACAACAGGAGGCTTGAGACGGAGTGGTATTCATGTGTTTCTCCTTCTTTCTAATAGGTTAATCCATGCGGCGCACTCACCGGTGAAACTGGAGAGGCATCGCTATTATTGATCATTATTTCGTGCTGGCGGGCAGGCCAGCCGCTTTCAGAAAAATTTTCCACAAAGCATTCGCGCGGGCGGGTCAAACAGGGCTGCTGAAAGACCAGCACTTTTTGCGCGAGTTGTTGAATTTCTTCGCCACTATGAGTCACCAGCAGCAGAGTTTGCCCGGGTGTGAAATCAAGCATGAAGCGGATGAGGCTCTGCCTTGATTCAACACCGATTGATTGAAAAGGTTCGTCCAAGAGGACAAGGTCAGGATGGCCCAAGAGACCGCGGATCAGGGCCGCTTTTTGCTTCATGCCGCCGGAAAGCTGGCAGGGATAATGGTGGATGAAAGGCAGCAATTCGCTCACCTCCAGCCAGCGGCTGGCGTTCTGACGGTCGGATGGGGAGATAGCGCGTCCCTGTGCCTTGAAAGGCAGAAAGATGTTTTCTTCCACCGTCAAGAAGGGGAACAGGCGCGGTTCCTGGAAGATGGTGATCACAGAGCGGGCTTGCAGGGTGATGTCGCCGCTATCGGGCTGCTCAAGACCAGCAACCAGGCGCAAGAGGGTGGTTTTGCCAGCACCTGAAGGCGCGAAAATGGCCAGGCGATCAGCACGGTTCAGGGTGAAGGAAAGGTTATCCACCACCTGGTGAGCGCCAAAAGCCTTGCTTACATTTCTCACTGCCAGCATCACATCCGTCATGGTTACTCCGGGTAGAAATACTTCTTCAAAAATAAAGAAGAGAACAGCGATTGCAGAGCCTGCAACAGCAGGGTGAAGAGCAGCAGCACGATCAGGTAAAAAAAGACTTCCTTCATATCAAAAGTGATGCGGGCTGCATTGAGCAGATAGCCGAGGCCATCCTGTGCGCCGATAAACTCGCCCATCACCACCACTTTGGCCGCCAACCCAATGCCCAGACTGAAATTGCTTTGCAAAACAGGAATGAGAGCCGGGAGGATGATATGCGTGAAGGTGACGGAGCGGCGGGCATGCAGGGTAACGAGAAGTTCCTGCAGGGCTTTATCTGTTTTTGCCAGGCCGTTCATGGTGTTTAGAGCCAGGGTGGGCAGGGTGAGGGTGGCAATCAACAGGATGGGCGTGGCGCTACCGAGGCCAAACATCAGCAGGAAGATGACACCCAGCACCATGCCCGGCAGCACCTGGAGCGCCAGCATGAGGGAGTTCATGGGAGCGCTCCAACCTTTGAGATGGGCCAACACACCCAGAATGGTGCCCAACAGCAGTGAGATGGTGAAACCGGCGAAGATGCGATATAAGGTGATGTTAAGGTGGAGCATGAAATCCTGCGGGAGGAAGGTTTTCACGCTGCCCAGCACATCCCAGGGTGAAGGGATGATATAGGGCGGGTAAAACAGCGAGGCTGCGCCCCAGATCAGCATGATCAGGGTGAAGCCGGCAGCTTCATTGATCAGCGGAGTAATAAAAGCCTTTGACCGTTTCATCCAGCGGTTTGCCGATCATACGATAGTAGGTTTCAATGGCCTGCTGCATATCCGTGCCGGTGACCAGTTCGTAGCGGGTGCGGCTGAGGGATTTGAGCAGGATTTCAGCGGAAAACTTATAGTTTGCTTTGACGGTTTCGATGGCTGCGGCGGGATCCTTCTGGACCTCGGCGATGGCTTCAGTGAGGGCCTGATTGAACGCTGCGATTTCGGCGCCGTGGGTTCTGCCCCAATCGGTGTTGACAAAGGTGCCCACCTGAGGATAACCATTGGCACCAGGGTTGGCTTTGTTCCAGGCATCATACAGGCTGAGCGAAATGTACACATTCGGCTGGTTCTCAACTAGGGAGACATTGGGCTCGGGCAGCACCACCGCGGTGAGCTTACCCTGCTTGAGCAGAGTCACGGAGGCGTCGAAGGGAGAATAGACAGGCTGCAGATCGGTTTTCCAGGTCAGGCCTTCCACGCCGGCCAGATAAACGGTGACCTGTTCGATGGGAGAGCCTTCAAAGGGGATATAGATTTGCTGGCCTTTCAACTCAGCAAAGCTGCTGACCGGTTTGTCGTAGGTGACCAGATAGGAAAGGCCAGTAACATAAGTATTGGCCACTTGCACAGGCGCCTGGTTGCGGAAGAGATCCATGCCAACCGAGAGACCGGAGATCATCACCGGCGCTTCTCCGCGCAGGAAGAGGGTGTTGGCCTGGACCTGGTCGGTATATAGCACCAGATTCACATTGCCCATTTTTTTTGCGGCAAGGATCACCGGGATGGATGAAGTGGAAGCCGGCGCGTAAAGCGTCCAGACGCTGGCTGCGGGTGTGGCTGCCTGTTCAGGCAGGGAAGCTGTGGGAGCCGCAGCGCATCCTGCCAGAAATATCCCCAGGCCAATAAGTGTGATCAGAAATACCATTAAATTCCGCGTCATGGTTATTACCCGTTGTGTATTTTTAGTAAAATTTTTGTACGACCATCAAGAAGAGATCGCTTTCGGTGATCACGCCTTTAAGCTTCTTTTCTTCATCAACAACAGGAAGGACATGGATTTTATTTTCCAGCATCAGGCGGGCGGCTTCGGTGAGAGGGGCGTTGGATTTGATCGTGATCAGCGACTTACTCATCACTTTCTCCACCGACTGGGTCAGGATTTTGAGTGAAAGCTGCTGGTTATTTTGCGATTCCAGACGAGAAGGGTCGCTGCTCATCAGGTCGGTGCGGGTGACGATGCCAACCAGGTCTCCATTTTCATTGATGACGGGCAGGGAGCGGATGCGTTTGATACCCATCAACCGGTGCGCCTCGAGCAGGCTGGTGTCAGGATCCACGATGACCACATCATCTGTCATGTAATTAGTGACAGGGATCGTTTTCTTAAGAGAAGGTGATTCTCCCAGGATAAACCGCAGCATGTCTGAATTGGTAAGAATGCCGACCAGTTTATCATTTTCAATGACGGGCAGAGCGGTGATCTTATTTTCCAGCATCACCCGGGCTGCGCGGGGCATCATCCAATCGGGAGAGACCGTGATCGGGTTGGTGGTCATCACATCGCTGACTTTTTCATCCTTCAGTTCCACCTTCAGCTGCCATGATTGCTCATCCAGCGAAGAGAGGTCCAGGCGCAGCAGGCCGCGGCGGGTGATGATGCCGACCAGTTGATCGCCATCCATGATGGGCAAAGCGCGAATGTTGCGCTCATTGACGATTTTGCGGGCTTCAGCCAGGCTGGTATCCGGGGATACGGTTATCACCGGAGAGGTCATCCAATTACGAACAATACCATTTTTCATTTGTTCCTCGCTTTCAGTAAGTCCAACTAGCTTTTTGTTTGACAATGCTAGTATAGACGACCAGGGCGGCGGATGCATCGGCAGAAGCGTTTAAAGGCGATTAATGAGAATGATGGAGTTTATGCTCAATCCTCCAGTTGATGGTGATCTCCATAATAAAATGCAACTGGTCTCATCATTAATGGTGAGACCATGCACAAATAATGGTTGAGATTGACGAAAAAAAGAGAAAACAGCGAAAAAATGATTCTCAGGCGGGGTGATGGGATTGTCCATTAGCATCCTCATCGGGCGAGGGGACAATGCCGGCGCGCATTGCGCAAATAACGGCCTGGGTGCGGCTGGAGACTTCGAGTTTGGAAAGGATACGGCTGACATGAGAATGCACTGTGGCCGCGCTGACCACCATGATTTTGGCGATCTCCTGATTGGTGTATCCTTGAGCCATCAGTTTCAAGACCTCCAACTCGCGGTCGGTCAGTTTCTTAATCAAACCATCCTGTTCTTCTACTCCCTGGATCTGCTTGAGCACATGGCCGATCACAGAGGGGTGCAGCCAGGCTTCACCGCGGGCCACCTGACGCAGCGCCGCCAGTAATTCTGGTTCTGTGGCATCTTTTAGTATGTAGCCAATGGCTCCAGCATTGATAGCTGAGGCAACCTGTTCCTGCCCGCTCTGACCGGAAAAAATGAGGATATTTACCTCGGGGGCTTTTTTCTTGATCATCTGGGTGGCTTCAATGCCATCCATTTCAGGCATGGAGACGTTCATCAACACCACCTGGGGGCGCAGTGACAGAGCCACGTCAACGGCTTTGCGGCCGTTGGTGGCTGCGCCAACCACTTCAATATCTTCGTGGTTCTTAAGCATGGCCACCAGCCCGCTCAGCACCACTGGGTAATCATCCACAATTAACACACGTATCTTGTTCATATCTCTCCGCTCGTTAACACTATGTCATGATTATAGCATAGGTCCGGATTGCAAAGGAATCCCACGAGATACTTCTCATTCCATTGGGTTGACCTGGTTCCAAACCTGAGATATGATCAAAGATAGTTATTATCAGCCTTCAGGAGGATTGCATGTTACTGTGTATTGATATTGGGAATACCAACATAAAATTAGGCGTTTTTAACGGTGATGCCCTGTCTTACACCTGGCGAATCAGCACAGACCGGTCTAACCTGAGGGATGAATATGCCATGTTGATCCTCAGCTTGTTCCAGACAGAAGGCGTGAAGGTTTCAGACATTTCGGGGTGCGCTATCTCTTCGGTGGTGCCGCCTCTGACCCAGGAATTTGTGGAATTTTGCCAGCATTATTTGGGCCTGGAGCCCGTGTTGTTGAGACCTGACACGGTGACGGGAATCCGCATCAACACGGATATCCCGGGAGAAGTGGGTTCAGACCTGGTGATGAACGCCCTGGGGGCCAAGCAGCTGTTCAGCGGACCCATGATCATCGTGGGGATGGGAACAGCAACGACTTTTACAGCCATATCTGCAGCGGGTGACCTGGAAGGGGTGGCGATTGCTCCCGGGTTGCTGGCCAGCGCCAATTCACTGGTATCTTCCACCTCCACGCTGCCCCGGGTGGCGTTGGCGCAACCCAAAACAGCGATAGGCAAGAACACCATCGCTTCGCTGCAGGCCGGGCTGGTTTGGGGATTTGCGGCACTGGTCGAAGGACTGGTGAAGCGTATGCAAGTTGAGCTGGGTGGACATGCCACAGTGATTGCCACCGGTGGGCTGGCCAATGTGGTGATCCCTGAGACGGGCATCATCCAGGCGGTAGAACCCAACCTGGTGCTGTTGGGCTTGAAGGCCATGTATGAATTGAATCAGAAGTCCGCCAGAGGATAAAATTGGGAGAACGTGGATTTCTTTGCCTGAGCCAGCTTGTTGATCACATGCTGGCTCAGCTTTTTTGATGGAAAATCAATCACCGATCCATGAATACCCTGTTGCGAATTCTCTACCGGACAAAGTTCGTGTAAGCATGTGAAAAATCCGTGAACGAAACAGGGATAGGCAGATTGAAGTCCAAAAGATGCTCAAGGATGCGCAAGCCGAGTTGGAATAAGCTGAGATCACAACG
>Ga0209311_1001405_pt1 | contig 19359 bp, 10 predicted proteins | sample AD_UKC045_MetaG_FD_184417 | JGI IMG/M metagenome (GOLD analysis project Ga0209311, IMG submission 184417) | Active sludge microbial communities of municipal wastewater-treating anaerobic digesters from USA - AD_UKC045_MetaG (SPAdes) (version 2) | ecosystem: Engineered > Bioreactor > Anaerobic >... | reverse complement strand
GTAAAAGATCTCGCTTTCAAACAATTCGTAAATTCGACTATATCAATCCACATGAACAGGATACAGCAACTTCGCAAATATCGTGGCTCCGTCAACTGTGGCGGAGCCACGGCGTTCGCGAACGCCGTGGCGGAGAGAGAGGGATTCGAACCCAAGCCGAGACTTAGCGTAAAGACGCTCAACGGTGCGGAAAAGCTGACAATTGTGATCGGACAAGATATTCACGCGAACACTCGCAAAAGCTCAGTAAAAATCTCTAATTCATTAATCATGGGCAACCGGTGGGCAACGTCTGGGAAGGCATGCAAAGCCCCTCGCTAGGAGGGGCTTTTGCGTTGAATCGATTCTTCCTTTGATCCTATTCCGCGATGGAAGCGCGACGATAAACGTCACGGTTCGGATCAAAGGCAATTCCGCTATCAAATCTACCGAATGCGATAAAGGCCGTCAAAACTATAAGCCTTCGTAATGCTCTACTTCTTCTTTGGTAAGCGGTGGTAGGTGCTTTACAACGTCTTCAGCTCCTGCTACTTCCCACTGTTTCCAATCTTCACGGTCGCCGATCACGCGAACATAGTCCGCGCATCCATCCACGGCCGATGCGCCGCATTTGCAGGACGTGAGATTCTTATTGGTATTTGCCGGAATCTCATCGCCGCACTTTTTGCATTTGTAGGTGGTTTCGGTTATAGACATATAAGTCAAACGATTACCGTTTTGGATGAATTAAGTCCAAAATATACTTGATTCACAATCGGGATCATCTATTTTTAGCCAAGTTTTGGGTTTTTAGGTTTTAAACCTAACTTTTGAGGATTTTTGATGACCTGAATCAGCTCTAGTGACAACAGACGTTTTCTTCAGCCCGCTTTGCCACTCTCTTGCTTGGTGGCAAGTAAAAAGCGCTTTTTAAGGCTAAACCAGGGAGTCTAATTTTTACTTGCTTTCTGATTGGCAAGTAAACCCTGTTCCTGGCCGAGATCGGGTAATCTATATTTGACCATTTTCGGCGCTCCATTTTTTGCGTCTACACGGATGAGTAGGCCTTGAGCCACCCAACGTTTCAACATCTTGGACATGTGCGTCATTTCAACGACCCCCGTAACTTTTCTAGCATCGGAATTTCCGATGTACTTATTTTTTTGGAGATAACTCTGGACCTTCTCCCATTCACTCGGCGCACTCTCATTTAGTAGAATTACTCGGACAGAATCTTGTAGGTAGGGGTACGTAAGATAAATCGGCGGATATAGATTTCGCGCTTTCATTTCATTTCGTATTGCTCGCACACCCTCGTTCTGATCAAGGTTTGGTGGATCCGGAAATTCCCGCAAAATCTTAACGAGCAGGTCATTCCTATAACCGGTCGCTCGGACTGAGCCAATGTTCGAAGGAGTTATGTTGAAAGGGAAAAGCCCGGTATTTTCAATCTCGATCCGATCTTCAAAGATCTTAATTTCGATATCTCGCTTAGCATGGTAATCGCGATGAATGACGGCATTCGTAATCGCCTCCTTAACCGCGCGTTCAGGCAAACGATACTGCGTTATAAAACCAGATCCAGGCATCGCAACGCCGGAACGTAAAATGGATAACACACGTTCCTGGCCAAGCTGGATTAGCCTTGAAGCCGGACCTTGAAGCGTTTCCGGAACACCTATCAGATTCGGTACATTTTTAATAGATTCTTCTTTGCCAGCGTATTGAAGGATGCGTATCGCACATTTTGTATCCATCAAATTTGTCGGGTATTCGGCAAAAAGTAATACCGCGGCTCTAGTCGGCTTCAAGACGCCCATATCATCACGACGCGCTAAACCGGTCTTCTCGAGTACCTCACTAATATCATTCCCCGTGATGCCACGATGCTGTTTCCATGCCTGGAAATATACCGTGTCCAGCAGGTTAATTGCGACATCAACGAGCTCTATATCGGCCCGACGAAAGCCTTTCGCATAAGCAAATGTAACAATCTCCTGTGGCGTGAGTCTACGATTACTTTTCTGTTCACGCAGAAATACGTCATTTCCCCAACAACGAAAATCGTCAGTACATTTGGGCACGCTGATCATTGCTACGGTTTCCTTTTCATTCCATTTTAAGAGATTGGGTGGCCAAATTCCCGTTAACGGAGGAATGACCTTGGGAATTTCTCGAGAAATTGCATCACACACGTCCTTATTCTCCTCGATGCCATACACTCGACGTTCACCGCGTTTCGTCTTTTCCGGATCACTAATGCCAAGCACAATGAGCCCGCCATCGGCATTTGCCATGGCCACAATGGTTTCAAGAATCTTTTTAACGATTCCTTCTTCGCCTAGTCGCTTAAATTCCAGCGTCTGGCTCTCTTCTGGTATTTCGAGTATTCGCTCTATAAATTCGTGGTCAGTCATATTATTTTTCGTCACGCAACATTTCACCGTCGAATCTCTCTATGACGTTCGTCGTTGCAATCATTTTCTGATCACCCCAATCCTTACACAGGACTGTGGCCTGCTCTAGAACGGTCTTTGTAGCCTGCTCTTGCTTGTCTGGTGGGTATTTGTACTTATTGAGGAGTTTCTTTACCAGCACTCGCAACTTGGCTTGCACGCTCTCCTTCAGCGTCCAATCGATCGTCGTATTCTTGCGAAGCATTGCGACGAGCTCTTGGGCAATCTTCTTCAATGTATCATCGCCGAGTTCCATTACAGCACTATCATTTTCGCAGAGGGCATCGTAGAAAGCGACTTCATCCTGTGAAAGGTTCAATCCATCGCCGCGTTCCTGCTCGCCACGAATCTTCTTTGCTAATTCAACGAGTTCAGCTATTACCTGAGCGGCTTCGATGGTTTGATTCTGATATTTTTTGATTGTCTCCTCGAGCATCTTGGAGAACGAACGGGATTTGACGAGGAACTTTTTCTGCATCGTGCGGATCTCGTCGTTCAAAAGCTTCTTTAAGAGCTCGAGTGCGATATTTTTATGCTCAAGATTGCGAACCTCCTCCAAGAATTCATCCGAGAGGACTGCGATGTTTGGAGATTTGAGACCCGCTGCATCAAAGACATTTACAACTTCATCGGAAGTTACTGCATTTGAAACGATCTGTCGGATGGCGTGGTCGTAATCCTCTTGAGTCGGCCCGCCTCCACTACCAGTCTGTTCGAATTTAACGATGATGGATCGAACGACCTGAAAGAAACCGACGTCATCACGGATCTTCAATGATTCATCACTCGGTACGGCAAGCGAGAATGCAAAGGAGAGCTCCGTCACGGCCTTCATGTATCGCTCTTTGCCCTTCTCAAGGCTCAGAAGGTAATCCATGGCTCCTGATAGTACGCGCGTTCGCTCGGATGCCTTGGCTGTGAAGTATGTTGCGTATTCAAATTTATGAAACATCGCCTTGACCACTTCGTACTTCTCGAGCATGACCGAAACAGCTTCTTCTTGCGGAATCGTTGGGTTCGCACGGTCGCTGTCGGCATAATGAGAAAGTGCCTCTTTCAACGATGGAGCGATTCCGAGGTAGTCGACGATCAAACCGCCTTGTTTGTCTTTGTATACGCGGTTCACGCGCGCGATCGCCTGCATGAGTCCGTGGCCCTGCATCGGCTTGTCGACATACATCGTGTGCATCGATGGCGCATCAAAACCCGTTAGCCACATGTCACGCACGATCACGAATTTCAATTCATCCTTTGGATCTTTCATCCGGTTCGCCAGACGCTCTCGTTCTTCTTTGGTATGACTATGACGCTGAAAACTCGCCGGATCACTTGCCGCAGCGGTCATTACAACTTTAATGAAACCTTTATTGATATCGTCACTATGCCATTGCGAACGAAGTTTGATTATTTCTTCGTACAATTCAACCGCGATGCGACGGCTCATAGCTACAAACATCCCTTTGCCATCCATGGCCGCAAGACGATTCTCGAAGTGATCGACAACGTCTTTTGCAATCAACCGAATACGCTTCTCCGATCCAACCATGGCTTCGAGTCGTGCCCACTTGCTCTTGAGTTGCTCTTTCTTCGAAGTTTCTTCGCCTTCAGTCAATTCTTCAAATTCTGGATCGATCTTTGGTTTTTCAGATTCTTTGAGTTGGATCTTCGCTAACCGCGCTTCGTAATAAATTGGAACAGTTGCATGATCTTCAACAGCTCGAGTGATGTCGTATACGTCCACGTATTCCCCGAAGACGGCTCGGGTGTTTGCATCGCGCAATTCGATAGGCGTTCCGGTAAAACCGATGAACGAAGCATTCGGCAACGCATCGTGCATGTGGCGCGCGAAGCCATCAATAAAGTCATACTGGCTCCGATGAGCTTCATCCGCGATAACGACGATATTGCGACGATCTGAAAGCGTTCCCTTGCCAAATGGATTCTCAAACTGAAATTTTTGGATAGTCGTAAAGATGACGCCGCCGGAGGCGACAGAAAGCAGCCGTTGCAAATCGGCACGATCTTGCGCTTGCACTGGCGTCTGCCGAAGTAATTCGTGGCAGCCAGCAAAGACGCTAAAGAGTTGATCATCAAGATCATTACGATCGGTCAAAACAACTAGAGTAGGATTATCCAAAACTTGAATAATCTTCCCCGCATAAAATGACATCGTGAGCGATTTACCGGATCCTTGCGTGTGCCAAACAACACCGCACCGCCGATCTCCTTTTTCCGAAGTAGCTTCTAGAGTTCGCGAAACGGCTTTATTGGTTGCATGATATTGGTGGTACGCCGTAAGAACTTTCACCGTATCTTTTCCGATAGGGGTAAAGACGATAAAGTTGCGGATGATGTCCATCAATCTCTCCTTAGCAAAAACTCCTTTTAGCAGAACTTCCATCTCCGGAATAGACGCTGGAGCCACGCTATCTCCGTCCATAGTCCGCCATTTCATGAAGCGCTCAAAGTCAGCAGTAAGCGAACCGAGGCGTGTGTCGATACCGTCGCTAATTACGCAAAGGGCGTTGTAGGTGAAAAGAGACGGGATCTCGTTCTTGTACGTCTGGATTTGATTAAAAGCACTTCGTACTGTCGCGTTTGGATCAGCAGGGTTCTTGAGCTCAAAAACTGCCAACGGAATGCCATTCACAAAAAGGACTACGTCCGGGCGTCGATTATGGTCGTTTTCAATGACGGTGAATTGATTCACCGCTAACCAATCATTGTTCGCGATGTTTTTTATATCGAGAAGATAGACTTTATCGCCCGCAATGGTTCCGTCCGAGCGGCGATACTCAACATCCACGCCTTCGACCATCATTTTGTGAAAAGCGTGATTCGTCTGCAAAAGGCTTGGGTTGGAATAGGCGACGTTGACCACCTGTTTGATCACCTCCTCTTGAGCATCAGAAGGAACCGTTGAGTTGATGCGGGCAACGGCTGATCGCAAACGATCAACTAGAAGGACATCACGATACGACAGGCGCTCCGGAGATTCTCCATCGGGAGCAAGATTGGGACCGTTGGCGATCGAATACCCAAGCTCCTCGAGCCATTCGAGTGTTGCGACCTCTAAGTCGGATTCGGTGTATTTGTAATTGCTCATAAATTATTTTGGATTGAATGCCAGCTCATTGCACCTTTTAAGCGCCTCGAACATAACTGGCATATCATTTTCAAACTGCTGTTGAGTAATTTTTCCTGCGACTTCTTTCGCGTATTCAACTTTTTTGTGATCTATTTTTAGCTGAACGATTCCGGCCATGTCTTTTGTATACGGCGCAGGATAATACTCTTCCAAATTTCCAGTCGTAAGTTCAAAAATCTGTCGCCTTTCAAATAAGTAAGGGTATCCTTGTTTAAATTGTTCGTACTTCGTCAGCTGCGTGTCGTTGGGCTTGTCTATCAAAACAATGGCCTTATCCTTGTATATAGGATTATCGGAGCCGGCTAATGGCGTAAATAATGTATGTACAGCCAAAAGAGATGGCTCTTGTTTATCGAGATCACCGCCTGAGAATAAAATCTTTATCCCTACAAATTTATCTTGATAAAAACGTTTGATCATCAGGCTGATAAATTCAAATTCAGACCGACCTTCCACGATGAGAAAGTTTCTAGGTAGCAAAAGATCAGCAGGGCTACCGCCGAGCAAATCGAAAATGACGTTTATTTTTTCCGAATCGGCTATTTCCTGAATAGCCGTAATTCCATCCGTCTTCTCTACCTTAAATATTTTTTGAAGGGCGTTATTGTCTACGACCATGACTGATGAGTGGGTATTGACCAAAACTTGATCGGTCGCACAAATATCCATCAAAGCCTTCTTTAGGGCTCTTTGAGCAGAGGGATGGAGGTGTAATTCAGCCTCATCGATCATAAACAAGAAAGAGCCGCCACCGGTCTGTTGTTTTCGATAATCGGCGAACGCTTGAATAATCGAAAGCATGATAGCTCTTTGCATTCCATCGCCTTTAGCTTCGGCCTTGGTTTCAATACCGTCATCGACGGTTGTATCAAAACTTTTTAGCAGGTCGGTAAAGTGCGGAGGATTGACACCGAACTTAACTTTAGTACCATCTGGAAATTGCTTTTGTAGATACACCTCAACTTGAGTGCCAAGCTTATCCAGCTCCTTTCTGACCTCGGAGCTTGGATCGTCAAATAGTTTCGAGAATTGATTTTTAAAGTCGATGTACTCCTGGGAACTTTCGATAATCGCGGCGAGTACTCCAGACAACATGGTACCGATTGGATTTTTGTCCTTGTACTTCGAAACGTCGTCTAATCTGATTCTGGTATTGACGTACTCAAGCTTCGGTAAGAATTCATTTATTGCTGCGTCGAGCCCAGTCGGATTTCCTTTATCTTCACCGTTGACAAAATATTTTCTCTTATGATCGGCGCTTGTTTTTATCACAGAGAACGCGGTTGCATCTCCAAGCATTGTCTTGATTTTGGTCTTGTTCGCCTCGGACGTAAGTTTGTCTATATCGGTTGCTATCACATCCTCAAAATAAATCTCTACGCTAATTCTATTTGATCCTTCTTTTTGGCAATGCTCCTCCTGGTCGGAAGATTTGGCATTGTAGAACCACTCTATTGCTTCGAAAAAATTTGTCTTACCGTGATTATTCTGACCGATAAAAACGGAAAACTTGCTAGGCTCAATTGAGACGTTTCTGATTGATCGATAATTTTCAACAACTATATTGGATATCCTCATATCTCAAAATAACTGTCTCTAATTTTTTCCAGCAACGGATATGCCACATCATTAAAGCGTTTTAATACTTCATCCGGAGGAATAATGACGGTCATATTTTCCATAGATCCATTCCATTTGACATATGGGATCGTACTGCCCTCCGAATGCATATTCGCATAATCGATCGTTTCATTTTGAAAAATCAATAAAGCACAATATGGAAAAGCATCTTTATTTATTGGACGAAGGACGAGACAAGTAGTTCTCGTTACGCCATTGAATGGAGAAATGGCAACCTTATGAAAATATGGCCTCATTGCTCCAAACAAAATATCATCTTTCCTAAATGCTATAAGACTGCTCTTTGCGTCTTCAGGCGAAGCTACGGACGATAGGCTCAGTTCCTTAGATCTGATTTTATCTATTGGTACGTAGGGTCTCCTCTCTTGCGCATTATTTCCAGCAAATCGCTCTGAGACGTTGTTCACTAATTCAGACAGATTCCCTAGACGCCAACCTTTTGGTATCTGACCTAAATCAGAATCAATCATCGTCCCGCCCGCAGTCTTATAAGGACTGCCTTTCTGATCTGGAAAATCAAAATTAATAAACCACGATCTAAATAATTGTTGAATAAGAGCCTCTAGAATCGAAGTTTTTGCTGCAGAAAAATGAATCTTTGACAATGCATCATAGCCCAACGCTGCGAACTTTGACTGTATATCTTTCTCGAATTTTAAGAGTTGATCATAATGGGCATTAATTAAAGAAGATATCTTCTGAGTATTTTCTTCAAACGAAAGATCCTCCTCGCCTACATAGTCGCTCTCAATATATTGTCCTGGCGCAAGAATATATTTGTTCTTTTCAACTTCGGTGATCTTGGCGGCACGACAGAATCCTTTAACGTCCGCGTACTCACAATCCTTTGTTCTCCAGCAATGATAAGTGTTAGATATTTTTGCAACATCCTCATTTGTCAGCTCTCGATTTTTACGCGTTACCATCGTTCCCATTTTTCTTGCATCGATAAATAGAATCTCATCACGGCGATCACGAAACTTATGATCGTGTCGATCACGAGACACGAACCAAAGACAAGCATGAATTTGAGTTGTGTAAAACAGCTGGGTAGGCAGTGCGACAATACAATCCACCAGACCATCCTTAATCAAATTCTTTCTTATCTCGTCTTCTCCAGATGCACCCGTTGAAAGTGACGCATTGGCTAAGACAAATCCAGCAATACCTGTCGGTGAAAGATGATGAATCATGTGCTGGATCCATCCGTAGTTAGCATTACCGGCCGGCGGAACTCCATATTTCCATCGCACATCATCCTTTAAGCGTTCACCGCCCCAGTCGCTAATATTGAATGGTGGATTTGCAAGAATATAGTCAGCCTTCAAGTCCTTGTGCAGGTCATTATGAAAAGTATCTGCGTTATGCGGCCCAAGATTCCCCTCGATACCACGAATGGCAAGGTTCATCTTGCATAGTCGCCATGTCGTTGGGTTGGACTCCTGTCCGTAAACTGAAATATCGTGCTTGTTGCCGCCATGAGCTTCGGCGAAGCGTTCGCTCTGTACAAACATACCACCGCTCCCGCAGCATGGATCGTACACGCGCCCCTTAAATGGTTCGAGCATTTCGACCAGCAACTTCACCACGCATTGTGGTGTAAAGAATTCGCCGCCACCTTTGCCTTCTGCGGATGCAAAACGCCCAAGAAAGTATTCATATACGCGACCGAGTACGTCTTTACTCCGACTTTCTTTGTCGCCGAGCCCGATCGTGCTAATGAGATCGATTAATTCACCAAGTCGTACCTTATCGAGGTCCGGACGAGCGTAATTCTTTGAAAGCACGCCTTTCAATGTCGCATTGTCTTTTTCAATTGCCACCATCGCGTCATCAATCATCTTGCCGATCTCCGGCTTCTTGGCATTTGATTTCAGATATTCCCAACGTGCTTCTTTCGGTACCCAAAACACGTTTTCGCCAACGTACACATCCTTATCTTCCTCCTGACCCTCGTAATAATCCGGATCGGCCTTGATTTGTTTGTAAACTTCTTCAAACGAATCTGAGATATATTTCAGAAAAATCAATCCAAGCACGACGTGTTTGTATTCGGCAGGATCCATATTGTTCCGCATCTTGTCTGCGGCTGCCCAAAGGGTTTCTTCAAATCCGACGTTGGAAGTCGGTTTGGATTTACGAGTTTTTGCCATAATTCTTATTCAAAAGTTTCAAAATATCTTCCTTCTTATACCGACGATCCTCGCGCGTTCCGATTCTCACCGCTTTCAATAATCCGCTCCGATCCCAATTCCTCAATGTATTCGGATGGCATTTCAAAATATCAGCGGCTTCACGAAGCGTTAAAAGCTCGGGTATTTCGGTTTGAGTCACCGGTTTTTCAGGCATGACGACATCTTATCAGGAATTACCAATAATATACAGGGCTAAAAGATAGTTTACATTGCCCATCAGGACATAAACCAACTCCCAACTTAGTTTACATTCCAACCGCCTGCGGAATTTTATATTCAGACTTTTCGCCAAAACTTTGAATAAGGAAATCCATATTCAGAGTTAATCCTTGCTTGCCAAATAGACCTGTGGATATCTCCCGCTTCTCTGGGATGGCTTTCGTTAGCCTATGCACCATGAAGCTAACGAAGATTGAATACGCGCTCGGCAAAGAGCGAATCGGATCATATGTCATGCACCATCCTGAGCTTGGTTTTGCCCTCGGGTCGCAAGACGCAGCTTTGATTCTTGAAGTGCTTATCGGATGGGATGGAGCGCAACATGATCCGGAAGGCTGGATCTACAAGAATCATCGAGACCTGAGAAAAGAGACGGGTTTAAGTAGGCGGCAACAACGTCCTGCAATCAAACTCCTCCTTGATTTGAGTTTGATCAAAAAGAAGACGACCGGTGTGCCACCTACGAATGGATTCCTTCTCCAGAAAGTTCGGATTCAAGAATGGTGGAACGAGTATTCCAAAAGGTACAATCCGTCACCTTTGACGGTAACTGAATCGCCTAATCAACCGGCACCGGAAGAACCAAACATACTATATACATCTTCTACAGAACATGAGGCTACGGGCATACCTACACCCGTGCTGGATTTACCCGTCCCGAAAACGGAACAGTTCGAATACAGCGGAACGTCCAAGATGCGACAGGCTTTAAACGAATATCGAGCCAAGAGCGAAGCAGAAAAGAAACGACTTAAGGAGGCGCGCGAAGCGACCATGGAAGAAAAGAATCGATCACATGATGAAATCGAACAAGTGATTTTGGCAGTTCAACGATATATGGACATACCCATGCTCGATCGATCACTTGCGGAGAATCGACGTATGGCAAAACTGGCTTTGGAAAAATTCGGCATGGAAACGATCATTACCATTCTCACGGTGGCGGCCACGGATGATTTTTGGCATTCACGGGTCACGTCTGTAGCGGATATTTACACCAACGGAATGAAGATTTTGTCTTCAATGCGCCATACACCCGTGAACAAAGGCGCCTGCATCGTATAAACAACTTTCAAATACTCCCAACACTTCCATCCCATCTGGGGATAACTCGGGTATTTCTGGTACGTCCTGAAATATCCTGCTCGTAAGCGGTTTCACGCTCGGATACTTCATTAATTTTCTAACCTAAGCTATGGTCAACACGCCTTCCCAAGAGCCTGCAAACAAGGCTCAACACGGCCAACCGGTCGCTCATTCACAACCCAATATGACCCAAACCATCTCACCTCCCGGGATCGGAGCATTGATCTCAACCGATGGTCTGGCGGAGATGCTCGGTGTTTCTCGCATGACGGTGTATCGCCTCATCGAGCGCCGCGCTCTGCCGGTCTATCGGGTGTGCCGGCGTATCCGTTTTAAGCTCGAAGACGTACAAAACTTCATCGAGGATCAACGGACGCCCGAGGACCAACGTCAGGCCAAAAACCTGATCGAGGTCTTTAAGACGTATGTCGGTCCGTAAGATCAGAAACTCCTGGTGGGTTGATTTCCGATTTAACTTCACGCGATATCGGAAACGCAGCCCGCAAAACACTCGCGGCGGCGCGGAAGCGTACGAAGTCTGTTTGCGTCACGAGCTTTCGATTCACGGAAGCTTAAACGCCTACGCGAAAGTCGAAGCCAAACCCACGTTCGCGGAATTCTCGGAACGTTGGTTCAGCTCATACGCCGAAGTGAACAACAAACCTTCCGAATGTCGTTCAAAGAAATACATCTTGTCCGCGAGTCTCGTGCCGTTCTTCGGCCATCAAAAACTCGACGAAATCACGACGGCGGACATTGAGGCGTATAAAGGCGAGCAGCTGAAGCGTGGCAACTGCAACAAGACGGTCAACAATCGTCTCGCGGTTCTTCGTAAGTGTCTGACGACAGCTGTCGAATGGCAGATCATCGAATCCATCCCGCGCTTTCGCCAACTCAAAGCCGCGCCTCCAGCGTTTCGTTTTCTCGAGGAACATGAAGTCACAAAAATCATCGAGACGTGCGCGAACGACATGGAACGCGTCCTCGTCTTCACGGCCGCTCGTACGGGCATGCGATTCTCGGAACTCTCTGCGCTCGAATGGCAGGACGTGGACTTCGGGAGACGAACCGTCATGATCCGCCGCGCAAATGTCGGCGGTCACATCGGAACTCCGAAGAATGGACGAATCCGATACGTGCCGCTCACGAATGATGTGATCGAAAAACTCAAGACGCTTAATCGCGATTCCGATATCATCTTTCACCGTAACGGTAATCGTCTCATCTACTGGCCGTCGCTCTGTTTTCTCCAACGAGCCTGTAAACGGGCGAACATCGAGCCAATCGGCTGGCACACGCTGCGACATACGTTCGCATCGCAACTCGCGTCCAAAGGCGCATCCATGCAGGCTATCAAGGATCTGCTCGGCCATTCGACGTTGACTATGACACTTCGCTACGCGCATCTGGCACCGGAAACGCTGCGCGATACGATTGAGCTTCTCGATGCTTCGGCTACTACTCAGCATTCGCCGCAACAACCATCGAAACCGTGGGCAACCGGTGGTCAACGCGATATTCCGACGGCTCCGATCAATCTCGAAACTCTTTTTGCCACCGCGTTCAATCCACCGCTCAACCATACAAAAAAGCCGCAGTCGTCGTGAAACATTCTGCAGCTTTTTTCGTGGCGGAGAGAGAGGGATTCGAAAACTCGATATCGAGTTTTATAAATACTCTTAACTCGCACAAAAATCACAAACAACCATCAAAATATAAAGCAAAACGACTCATCAAGAGTCATCTCACTAATTCAATAATTTTCACTTAATCACTAATTTTGGGCAATCGGTGGGCAATAAATAAGTTTCTTAAGATCCTGGTATTGATTCCAATAACCACGTTTATAAAAATCGTTTAACAAATCTTTAACAACATCTGTGATCTCTTGTTGTTTTAAATTTATTAAACTTTCAAGTAAATCTTTAATTAAATCGGACTTAATGGTTATCAACCACCTAGATTTGTCATTTTTTAGTATCAATGAAGTAAGTTTAGCTACCAATAAGGGATTATTATTTTTTTCTGTCATAAAAGAATGTATTACATTTTCAGCATCTTCTATGCAACCAATAGTTTTTGCTAAAGTCTTTTCTAATAAAACCAATTTAGCATCATGTTGTAATGCCGGCGCCGTATACCATCCTGCAAAATGACCGAAAATCTGACTAGCTTGATTTGTATCATTAACTAAAAACTCCCAGAGTCTTAACAACCGCTCTTTACCGTCAGAATCTAAAATCTCATCATTGATTAACAAAGCCCTGCTAGTAAAAGATATGGCATCTTCACGTAGCTTAACATCAACACTACTAAAAAAATCTTTAATAATTTCAAAAGAAAGCGCACCATGAGCATAAGCAATCATAATATGCTGGGGGAAAAAACGAATCAATAAATTATTATTTTTGGAATTACTAACATCTAACTCGGTAGCATATTCTATCGCTGTGGCATAAAGATCTCCCAGCCATACAACTAATGGTAAATAAACTTGTGAATGAATTAAAAATCCTTGAAACGCCGCAAGCCAGTAGAGTTTTTGTTCTTTTTCCGAAGGAAAAATTTGATTCTTAACAGAATATAACCACTCTTTATCCAAATAACTTAAATTCGCTATACGCTGGCCAAAAACAAAACGAACAGAAGGTGATGTTTCATTTTTTGTATCAAGCTTTTTATTTAACAAGGTCCTCAATCTAGGATCCATTCGTTTGTTAGCATCCTTATAATTCTCCATTGACTTAGCAATCCATAAACCGTAAGAAATCAATGCGTTTAAAGCAGTACCTCTTGTCGTGTTTATCATTACTAAATATGGATCATCTCCATTCAAGGATCCGTCATCAGCCGTATCGGGATCTGGATAATCAACAAGTCTACTCAAAATAATCCAAACATCTTCTTTTACTTCAATTGGTATTCTTACATCATCTACCATCAAAGCTGATTGAAATATATCCGCTATTTTTCTTTGTACTGATTTCCAACTTACACTATATTCACTCATTTTAGCCGGATGACTATCCCAATTTTTTTCGTCAGTTAAATATAAACACAATTTTAAGAATCTATCCCAATCAAAATCTGGTAAGATAATAATATTATCTAGGGCAGATAAAAAATTATATATATAAACTGCTGGTATTTTTCTTGTAACAATCGCCTCCATTAAGAATAGATATTTTTCAGGACATAAAACTACAAGATTTTTAATGCATTCACCTAAGCCATCACAAGATGGACCAAATCCAGAAGCACCTTCCGGTTCATACTCAATTAGATAGGAGCACAATTGCTCGTCAGACATACTTTCTAAATCACTTGACGAGCACGGGCTTTCTGGACCGGACCAGCTTGTCATTATACCGAAATTTGGCTGCGGTTCGCCAAATTTTTCTACCAGCTTATTATATATATTTTTTTGATCTTGCGACAAATAATCTTGTATAGATTGAAGTAAATACATCTTAGGTACTTCATCATCCTTAAGGTCGTCTAATGATCCTGGCAAACCCAACATACGTAAAACTATATTTTTTTGAGTTAAATCAAAAATCTTGAAGTTATTTACTAAAATTTCTTTTAGTTCATTTTGGCATTCTTTGCATTCTAAAAACACCGCATTAACCAATATCTCAAATTTTTTATTCGTATCATTTGTAGCACCTGTAATGTAAATTTTTAATCTTTTTAAAAGACTGTATTTTATAGCTTCATCATCTATTGTTTCATTTAATTCAAACAATATATCATCCATTCCCAGCATTTTATCAATAATATTTACCAAAGCATTAATAACTTCATGTTTGTAGTCTGATCTATTATGATTTTCTGGCTTACGAATTTCATTTCTCCATATATGCGAAAAATCACTTTTTTTCGCAATATCACTTGAATTGCCACACTCTTTTCTTAAAGCTGCATATAGACATTTTATTAAAATGATGAAGCTTTCTCTGGGTGCTTTATGACAAAGCAATTTAAATTGATTCTGCATTATATACTCAAATACCCAATTATCATATATTGAACTTACGTGATTATCGAAATAAAAAAGCCCTTCTTCATCAATAGACTTCACCGGCATCTCAAAGCACAACAAAACCAAAGCCAACTCCAAGGAACTAGAAATATCATCAGCGTTTATCATCATTTTTAATAATTCAGCTATCGTCATTTGGATAACAGCGCCACCCTTTAAAGCAATCCAATCATCTCGTTTTAATTTGATAATTATTTTGGATGCAATTTCAGATGGCATCAATAAAGAGATGTTAAGTATTTGCTCAGCTACGACTGGATTACTAATCTTAGGTAAATCAATTATCCAATTCATTATTTTTACAGGATCGTTTTTTGCGATTTTTTTTGTGTAATCCAAAAATGGCCAATTCGGATAAATTATACCATTTTCATTAATTATCTTCTCTGGTGGAGTTTCCAATCCAGCTCCAATAATTAGATCGAACCATTTAGGATCCGTGCATTTTTCATAGAAATATACTTCTAAAGATCTCTGCGATAAAAATATAATCAATCTGTCGAGAGTTGCTTGATCAACTGTTTTTTGTTGTAAAATTTTATCGATGGCGTCAGTTTTTTGTAAATAATCATTATTTACAAAAAGTTCATACAATAAATAATCTAATTTTTCAATTTGTCGAGTTAATTCGTTTTTGAGCAAATCGTCATTTGTTCTTAAACCATGATGAGTTTCTGAATTAAATACTTTAACCGCCTCACTCCAAAGTTTTGTTAATAAATAGGCCCTTTCCATTGTTATATTTTCATCTTGTTTTCTTAATAAAAAATGAAATTCAGCCTGTTTTTTGTTCCTTTTTTCAATTTCTATACTATCACCACATTTAACATCTGGATTACAACTTTGTATATAGTGTAAAGACTTTAAGTAGGATTTATTTGATTCATCAATTTCATACCCGATCGCCAATAAAAGACGCTTTAAAATATCTCTAGCTGAAACCGAAACATACGCCGACCAGTCTGGGGGAAATTTATTATTTAAACACCAATGGATTGAATAATAACTATCAGCAATTCTGACATCCACTCGTTTCAACCTCTGCAAAATACTTATTTGCTCAGGTTTTAAATGTATATCCAACTCTGCTAACAAGCTATTTTTAACTACTGGGCTACTAGAATTTGCATTTATATATATATTCTCACTCTCTAAATTGTCTTCAGGCATAACTCTCCCATACTTCCTTAAAAACATAAAAAAATCAAGCCCCAAAGAACAAACTAAATTTTTTCTGAACTAAAATCAAAATTCTACCAAATACATAAATTTGAATTTTTAAAAATTTAATTAATACTTTCTTTAATAATTTGAATTTCCTTGCTATCAAGTTCGTAAATCTTAAACACTAAACTGTCTATTTTATCTTCTAGTGTTTTTATATTTTTTAAAGTATCTACTTCCATTGCGCTATTTAACTTGACAATATTATCAAAAATACTCACAAATTCACTTTCTACTTTTTTATCAATTTTCTTTATGGGAAAATGCAAAAGCGGTTCTTTATCAATCTGCAATAATTTTCCCTTGCGTTTACCAAAATTGTAAAACCAAAATTTAGCTAATTTTGAGTTAAATAAAGCTGATAAATATTTTAAATTGAGCCTTGTTTTTCTTGATTTAATAATTAAAAAAGTTCTAGACACATACGAATCACCAATAACATATGAAAAAACCGGCTCATTCGTCATGCGTAACACTAATAACTTTTCTCCTGTAAAATAATATTCGTCTCTTGGTCTATTTAAGCCATAAGGTTTATTTACCGAAGTCATTATATAACAAAATTTATCAAGATGTTTTTTCAAATTTGGGTATAATGATAGATTCTGTAAAAACAATTTATTTGAATAAATTAAAAAGTAATTACTTTTTTTAACCACACAGTAACGGCTTAGATTATCCATTGTATAAAAAGGTTTAATAGCCTTGTATTCATTTTCATTCAACCCCAAATTTTCAACCTCTCTGCGTGATAAAACAAAGACCCCTTCACCAATTTTTAATTCTGGATATAAATCATTATGTTTTTTAGTAACATTTTCTTGTAATATATCTATTCCATTACCTATATCTTCATTATCTAAATTTATACAATTCTCTTGTAATTTCTTTTTTAATTGTAAAGCTTCTGGATTTGTTTGTATTGCAATTAAATGATTATTATCGTCATACAAATCGTTAATTTGATATTTAATTACACCTTCACAAGAGCTTGAATTATTACATAGATCGTCTAAATAATATTCATTACCGCTCTTTAATTTATCAATAAGTATAACATTAGTTGCATTATCAACCGCTTTTAATTTATTTTTAGCACGTGATATAAACACTAAATTATGTTGACCTTGAGCTGTATCAAATATTTTAATTTCATTAAAATTAATAATCGTTACAAACTTTAAAAAAGTTTTTGTAAAATCTCTTAATTTCTTCGCACCATTTGAAGTCAACCAATAATTTGTTGTAATAAAAGATATAATAGTTTTTTGATGCGCCAGATCTATACTGGATTTTTCAATAAAAAAATAAAAGAAATCCATCCTGCCTTCATAGTATCTTTTTCCAAAATCCGTAATTTTAACAGCTTGAAATGCTGAACTATTATCTGTTTCAACAAAATACGGTGGGTTAGCAATAACCACATCAAAACCACCTTTATCCCTAAAAACATCACTAAAATGCAATTTCCATGGGAAAAACGGCCTTAAATGATCCTTTTTCCATTGATCTAAAGTACCCCTTATAGCCATCTGCTGTTCGATGATTTTTGTTATTTTCTTTGAATTAACAGGATTTGTTGCCTGTTCTTTAAGGCGTACAAGCTCCTCATTGCATTTGCTCTGGATTAATTGATCCTCGATATCGTCAATTTTATTCTTTAATATCTTCTTCTCATGCGGATCATTGATCAAAAAGTATTGATTATGATATTTTTCCAGCTTATCAGCCAAGGTTTCGCTTTTATCTGGAATTAATATTCCTTGTTTTTCTTCTTCGAATAAATTTTTCATCTCCTTTGTACGGCCATCTAATCTATTTGCACCATTAAACTTCAAAGGAATGACACTGTCACCAACCACCAAATCTTCCAGCAAGCTATTACCTTGCATGATTTTGTAATCTAAGTTAGGAAGCGGTTCAATATCGTCAATTTCATGGTCAACTACCAGTGATAACCAAAGACGTAACTTCGCAATATCAATAGCCCCCGGATCAATATCAACACCGTAAATACAATTTTGTATAGTTTGTTTTTTTAATTCATAATCACTTAAATTTTCATCAGTATATTCTTGCATTAAAGATCGCGCCATTACAATTTGCTGTAACATGCCTACCAAGAAAGCACCCGAACCACAAGCCGGATCAACTATCTTAATGTTTTTTAATAAATTGGATAGTTCTTTTGTGTCTCCCTCCCAAATCGCTAATGATTTATTTGGAGTATTGGATTTTGTAGCCATTACTTTTGGAACATCTTCGAAATTTATATCAAAATCTCTAGTTATAATCATTCTGGCTTTATCCTCAGAAATATCAATATTGCTGGTAAGGTAATTTATTAAACTCTCTTTACACATGTAATGAACTATCTCACGTGGCGTGTAATAGGAGCCGGACCCTTTCCGAATATTGGTTTCAAGTAGATTTTCAAAAACTTTACCCAACATTTCCGGGTCAACAGACACTTCTTGGTCGTCTGGTGTGTTTTCATCGACTGTAAAGTTATACAAATCAAAAATATCTAATATACCTTTTCCTTTTTCAGGATGCTCCGGATTATCAGAAAATATTTCATTTGGAATATTCAAAAACTCATTTTCCCAATCGTAATTATTTATAGGCTCAAATAAACCACCATTCAAGAATGGTATCTGACAATCAAAGTGAGCGCGATAAAAACTAGCTGCCTTTTCAGGCTTTTTATTTAAGCAATCATAAAACAAATACTCTAGACAATCATTATAGTAGTTTTTACCATCACTGATGCATTTTGTTAGCTGATTACGTAAAAAATGACTATCTCCCTGATTAATCGCTTCGTTCTTTTTTGCACCCAACCAGCCCTTTCGTTGTAAAAAATAGATAAACACGATTTGACCTAGTAATTTCTTCGCAAATATTTCCGTTTTAATGCCTTGTTTTTCTGCAAAAATCTTAAAAGCATGATCCTCCTGTAAATGTTGGTTTAACTGTAAAAATAGTTGTTTATATGAATTAAAGAACTCTTTATCTACCACCTCAATAGCAAACCTACTTTTTAAATCATCAAAATCTTTAACTTTACCATTTTTAATTAAAAATCTTTGAGGTGTTGTTGTTTTAGCATTTTCTCCCAAAAAATATGAATATCTTTTAGGGTTAGAAAAATCAACACCTACCCTACCTTTTTCATTAACTTTAGGATCCATCATCATTAAAGACAGTCTCCAATCACTACCTTCTGAAGCAATATAAACAAAAAGAGCCCTATATTGCCCTCTTTGTTTCATAATTTTAAAACCATCAGTAGCTAAAGACACACGCGGATCGCTGTTAGAACCATGTTTTAATTCATAAACTTCCAAATCCAAGTCTTCACTT
>Ga0209311_1001394_pt1 | contig 19450 bp, 18 predicted proteins | sample AD_UKC045_MetaG_FD_184417 | JGI IMG/M metagenome (GOLD analysis project Ga0209311, IMG submission 184417) | Active sludge microbial communities of municipal wastewater-treating anaerobic digesters from USA - AD_UKC045_MetaG (SPAdes) (version 2) | ecosystem: Engineered > Bioreactor > Anaerobic >... | reverse complement strand
TGTGGGGTCCCTTCTGGAAGCATCAGGCGCTTTCCGCCCCCGAACGCGCGCTGCTCGAAAGAACACGCGACACGATTCACAAAGCATTGCTGAAATACGGCGAGCCCGAAAGTACCTTCACCCTCATTCATGGCGATCCGCATGCGCAGAACGTGATCGTTGCGGCCGAAGGCCTAACGCTCATCGACTTCGACGATGCCGCTTTCGGCTGGCATCAATACGATCTCGCAGTTGCGCTCCAGCCATATGCCGGCACGCCCAGATTTGATGCTTTCCACGACGCGTTGATCAAGGGCTATCGCTCTCGCCGCAGGATATCCGACCGGGATCTTTCACTTGTCCCCATGTTCGTGCTCGCACGCCAACTCGCCCAGATCGGCTGGTCCCACACCCGCCCCGAACTGGGAACACCCGTGTGGTTCGAGAGGGTCAAGGCACAGGCGTGCAAAGCCGCCCACACCTTCGTTCCCCCTTTTTAGATTGGGCACATCCTTCAGAGCAGCTGAGATTGGTTCGCGCAGGTCTCAAACTACCGCGAGCCGGACTTAGCCCGGACCGAATGACTACCTCGTCTGCGCACCAGGTACCCCGGTACCGACTCTGTCTCTCGCTATCCCACCGTCTTGGAAAAACTCGAGGCGATGCCGGAGACTGGCTCGCGCAAACGAGCCCAACTTGCGTCCGGTGCGAACGGGAACGCAGTCTCTGGCAAATTTCGTGGAAGCTAAGTCCCGGACAGTACGCCTCTATTCAGAGGCCCCGCTCAGGGCGGGCCAGAGACTAATTCTCCCTGGCTGGGGCGCAGGGATTCGAACCCCGGAATGGCGGTACCAAAAACCGCTGCCTTACCACTTGGCGACGCCCCAGTGCAGGGAGAGGCGGACTGTTATGCAATTCGCGCGACGAAAGCAACTACCGGAATCGGCCCTGTTTTGACGCAGTTTCAACCCATTGCCGCCGACAGCCACCCCGCAGCCCTCATCCACAAGCTGGACGTCAGAATGCTATTTCCATTGCATTTTCGACCGTTGCGCCCGGAAATGAAAGCCGCTATAGGCCCCGCTCCGTCGGAGTATAGCTCAGCCTGGTAGAGCGCTTGCTTCGGGAGCAAGAGGTCGTTGGTTCGAATCCAGCTACTCCGACCAAGTTAATGCTCCCACCCTGAAATGATCCGTTGTCTCGCCCGGGAAGCCATCCCCCGGTTTCGCGGGTCCGCGTTTCCCGTTAAGGCTTTGTCGGCCGGGCGGCTTTCCGGCGCGGAGACGAGTGTATGCGCACCTTCTTGCTCACTTTCCTTGGCGGTCTGGCCGCCCTGGTGGTGTTCTTCATTCTTATCCCGCTGGTCCTGATCATGTCGTTCGTCCCCTCGGGCGAGCCGGCGCGGGTCCAGAATGCCGTCCTCCAGATCGACCTGCGCGAAAGCCCCAACGACCAGCCTGCCTCCGAGCCGCTGGCCGCCGCCTTCTCCGGCACGTCCTTTGTTGAAACCCTGCTACGCCTCAACGCCGCCGCCGACGACCCGTCGATCAAGGGCGTCTTCGTTCGCGCCGCAGAGATGAACCTGGGTTCGTCCCGCGCCGAGGAACTGCGTGACGCCTTCCTGCGTCTGCGCGCCAAGAACAAGTTCGTCATCGCCCACAGCCAGGGCTTCCTCGCCTCGGGCCCGTCGGCCTATCGCGCCATCTCCGCCGCGAACGAGATCTGGCTCCAGCCAGGCACCAGCTTCGAGGCCCCGGGCATCACCTTCGAGACGATGTTCTTCGGCGGCGCGATGGAAAAGTTCAAGGTCACGCCGGAGATCGAACAGTTCTACGAGTTCAAGGGCGCAGCCGATACCTTCAAGCAGAAGGGCTACACAACCGCCAACGCCACGGCGATGACGGCGCTTGCAACCAGCGTCTGGACCCACTCCATCGCCGACATTGCCGCCGATCGCAAAACTGACGCGACCACGATGCGCGCCCTGCTCGAGGCCAGCCCCTACACGGCGGAGACCGCCGCCGAGCTGAAGCTCGTGGACAGGCTCGGTTACCCGGAAGAAGCCGCAGCCGCAGCCGAGAAGCAGGCCGGCGGCAAACTCCTGAAGATCGAGGATTACCACCCCAACCTGAGTGATGGTCGCGCTGTCATCGCCATTGTCGGCGGTGAAGGCGACATCGTCACCGGCGATGGCGGGCCCGTGAACATCACGTCTATCGGAACGCCCTCCTTCGCATCCGACCGCGTCGCCAAATCCCTGCTCGACATCGCCGAGGACAAATCAATCAACGCCGTTGTCTTCCGTATCGACTCGGGCGGCGGCTCACCCACCGCGTCGGATCAGGTCTGGAACGCCGTGAAGAAGGTTCAGGCGTCCGGCAAGAAAGTCGTCGTATCGATGGGCTCGATGGCCGCCTCCGGCGGCTACTACGCCGCCGCCAGCGCAGACAGCATTGTCGCCGCACGCTCGACCATCACCGGCTCAATCGGCGTCTTCGGCGGCAAGTTCGCCATCGCCGACGCTCTGCGCGAATTCGGCATCAGCCCGGACGCCGTTACGGTCGGCGGCGAATTCGCTTCCGCCTACTCGATGGAAAAGCTGACGCCCGCCCAGCGCGCCAAGATGCATGAAGGGCTGCAAGCGACCTACGACCGCTTCATCGGCATCGTCGCCGAAGGCCGCAAGCTGCCGACGCAGCAAGTGCAGGAGATCGCCCGTGGCCGCATCTGGTCAGGCGAAGACGCGCAGGAGAACGGCCTCGTCAACAAGACAGGCGACATCGTCACCGCGCTGGAAGAAGCCCGCACCCTCGCTGGCTTCAAACCAGAGGACAAGATCGACATCCGTCTGAACATCCATCGCACGACGCCGTTCGAATTGCTGACCGGCTCGATGATGGGCGCACAGGCTGCGGGTTCATCCGATCTCCAGATTGCCCGCGCACTCGCCAGCATCGTCGGTGAAAACCGCGCCGCGATGCTGATCGACCAGTTCCGCCGCATCAGCCAGCCCGGCAATGGCGCGCAGGTCTGGATGCCGCCCGTCTCCGAGCGCTAGACCTTACGCGCAGTCGATCCGGCGCATCTTTCCATCGCTCAGATGGAAGCAGGCATCCTGCGGGATGTCCTGCATCAGCGTCTCTTCGCGCGAGAGCCCGAGAAACAGGCCACGCAACACGCGGCTGGCAATGCCGTGCGAAACCACAATCGTCGGAGCCTCGAACTTTCGCGCATCATCCAGCCACGATGAAATCCGCGTCGAAATCCCCTCGAACGAAGTCCCACCCGGCGCATCGAAATACCACGACCACCTGCGCCGTCCGGCATCAAAGTCGGGCGAGGACTGCGCAATATCCAGCTTCAGCTTCCCGTCCCACTCGCCCAGTTGAAGCTCGGCAATCCGTGCGTCCGTCTCGATCTCGGCCGTAAACTCGCCAGCCTCGCGGATCAGTCGCGCCGTGTGCTGCGCGCGCCCCAGCGGGCTCGCAATGATCCGACTGCCCTTCGGCACGACGCCAGCCAGCGCCCGCCCGAGACCTTTTCCCTGTTCGACGCCCAGCGCCGTCAGCGGCGAATCCATGCCACCCTGCAACCGGCCTTCGGCATTGAAGGCCGTCTGCCCGTGTCTGACTAAATAGATCATGCCGCGGGCCGGTAGTGGGTGGACAGGTCGAGCGGACCATCCGCAACGACGCGACCTTCCTCAACCAGCTGGATCACATGCGCCAGAACGGAATGCGCGGCTGGCGCATGCAGGCGCTTGTCGACGTCCTTGTAGATCACCTTCACCATTTCAGCGATCAGCGTATCGCCCGCGCGTATCCGTCCCAGGATCGCCGCCTCGCGTCCGCGCCGATGCGCGGCGTAAGCATCGATGAACGGCACAACATCGGTCACCGGCGGCCCATGTGTCGGCCACAGCGTCGAGAAACCACGCGCGCGTATCTTGTCGAGGCTCGCAAAGTACTGTCGCATATTGCCATCCGGCGGCGAGATCACCGTCGTCGACCACCCCATGATATGATCGCCGGAGAACAGCGCGCTCTCTTCCTTCAGCGCATAGCAGACATGGTTCGACATGTGCCCCGGCGTGAAGATCGCCTCCAGCGTCCAGTCCAGGCCTTTGAAGACGTCGCCATCCTTCACCAGCACATCCGGCATGAACCCGGACTCGCCCTCTTCCTCAAGCGACACCTGATCATGCACCTTGCTGGGATCGGGCAGGCCATAGACCTTCGCCCCCGACCACGCCGCCAGCGGATGCGCCAAAGGCGAATGATCCATGTGCGTGTGCGTCGTAAATACGTGCGTGATCTTCTCGCCTTTGGTGGCTTCCTTGATCGCCTCGAAATGCGCGTCGATCACCGGGCCGGGGTCGATCACCGCCACCTCACCATTGCCGACGATGTAGACGCCCGTGCCTAGATAGGTGAACGGGCCGGGGTTCTCCGCAATCACGCGGCGGATCAGCGGGCTCACGCGCGCGACTTCGCCATACTTGAACTGAAGATCCCGAACGAAGGGGATGCCCGCCACGATTACCGCGCTCCCAACTGCCTCAGAAGACCCGCCAGAGGTCCAAGGTTATAGCCGGCATTTTCCGCCGCCGAGACGATAGCCTCGGCATTCCCGTTCTCGGTCGCCTGCGCAAACGCCCACGCCGTCACGGAGCGGGTGCCAGAGCGGCAATAGGCCAGCGTCTTGCCCCCGGCCTGTTTGGTGGCATTCATCACAGCTTTCACCGCCTCCGCCGTCGGCTGCCCCACGAACGGTGCGTGAACATAGGTGAGCCCCGCGGCCTTGGCGGCTGCCTCCGCCTCGGCGGAACTCGGCTGGTCACCGGCCTCGCCATCCGGGCGATTGTTGATGATGTGGGTGAAGCCCATCTCCGCGAACTCGGCGAATTCGTCCAGTTCGACCTGCGGCGCGACCGCAAACTGCTCGGTAACCTGCCTGATATCGGCCATGTCGCGCTCCCAAACTGTTGTCAGACGCGGCAATTTTGCCTTCTTGCGCCCGGACCCATCCTACGCCTCATATAAGCCCGCACCCGCGGAGGACGTAACCCCTGTCTGATCAGTCTACCTCTTCCGCCCAAACTTCATCGGCAGTGTCCCGTCTGATGTCGCGTATCCCTTGGGCCTACACCGGCCGCAGGATACTCGCAGCCATCCCGACCATGCTGGCCATCATCACCGTGGCCTTCTTCATGATGCGCGCCGCCCCGGGCAGCCCGTATTCAACCGAACGCAAACTTACCCCCGCCGTCGAGGCCAACCTCAAGGCGCAGATGGGCCTCGATAAGCCGTTGCACGAGCAATACTTCGAATATGTCGGCAAAGTCGTGCAGGGCGATCTCGGCCCCTCCATGCAGATCTACGATAAGTCGGTCTCACAGCTGCTGGGCGAAGGCCTGCCCGTCTCACTCACCATCGGCGCGCTCGCCATCACGCTCGGCCTGTTCTTCGGCGTCATGCTCGGCATCATCGCCGCCATGCGACAGAACTCGCTGGCGGATTACTCCGCCATGAGCGTCGCCATGGTCGGCATCTCCATCCCGACCTTCGTGACAGGCCCGCTACTCTCCCTTGTCTTCGGCGTCTGGCTGCACTGGTTCGCCGCTGGCGGCCTCGACCTCGGCCGCATGAACTTCAGCAATATCTTCCTGCCGGTGCTCACCCTCGCCCTGCCGCAGATCGCCATCATCTCGCGCCTGATGCGCGCCTCGATGATCGAAACCCTGCGCTCGAACAGCATCCGGACCGCCCGCGCCAAGGGCCTCAGCGAGTTCCGCATCATGATGCGCCACGCTTTGCCCTCAGCCATTCTGCCCGTGGTCAGCTATCTCGGCCCCGCCATCGTCGGCGTCATCACCGGTTCGGTCGTCATCGAGAGCGTGTTCGGCCTGCCCGGCGTCGGCTCGTCCTTCATCGAAGGCGCCGTTACCCGCGACTACACCCGCGTCATGGGCGCGGTGATCCTGTACGGAGGGCTGATCATCGTCCTCAACCTGATCGCCGATATCCTCTACGCCATCCTCGATCCCAAGGTGCGGTTCGAATGATTACCGCCGCCCCCAGCCAGAACGCCGAACTGCTCAACAAGGCCGCCGTCAAAGGCCGCTCCCTGTGGGACGACAGCCGCCGCCGCCTGCTCGCCAACAAGGCCGCCATGGCCGGCTTCGTCGTGCTCGCCATCCTGACACTCATTGCTGTGATCGGCCCCTTCGTCTGGCCCCACAAGTTCGACACGCAATACCAGGACCAGCTCCGCATCGGGCCGACGCTTGAAAACATGCACTGGCTCGGCACCGACATTTACGGCCGAGACATGGTCGCCCGTGTCATCACCGGCCTGCAGATCTCCCTCGCCGTCGGCTTCATCGCCACCATGGTCAGCCTCGTCATCGGCGTCGCCTGGGGCGCAATCGCAGGCTTCGCCGGCGGCCGCGTCGACCAGTTCATGATGCGCATCGTCGACGTGCTCTACGCCGTACCCTTCATCTTCTTCGTCATCCTAGTCACGGTCGTATTCGGCCGCTCGATCTTCCTGATCTTCCTCGCCATCGGCGCCGTCGAATGGATGACCATGGCCCGCATCGTCCGCGGCCAAACGCTAGCGCTGAAGCAGAAGGAGTTCGTGGAAGCCGCCCGCGCCGCTGGCGTGAAGCCGATCGGCATCATCGTCCGCCACATCCTGCCCAACCTGCTCGGCCCCGTGGCTGTCTACGTCACCCTCACCATGCCGGTCGTCATCCTGCAGGAGAGCTTCCTCTCCTTCATCGGCCTCGGCGTGAACGAGCCGCTGACCTCCCTCGGCCGCCTCATCTCTGAAGGCCAGCGCGAGTTCTCCTATCCGTGGATGCTGATGGTCCCCGCCGTCACCATGGTCATCACTCTCTTCTCGCTGAACTTCATCGGCGACGGCCTGCGCGACGCCTTCGATCCGAAAGACAGGTAGCGGGTCACTTCACCCGCTTCACCTTGATCGAAGCGCCGCCATTCACACTCAGGCTGAAGCTGCCCAGCATCCCTTTGCGGATATCCGCCGTCCACGGCCCCTTGCCGAAGCCGCCCAGCTGCCGCGTGTCCGACTGCTTCCACACCTGTCCGTTCTCCATGGTGAACACCATGCCGTCCGCCGCACGATCAACGGCGCTGACCTTCAGGCTGATCTGATCCGGCTCAGCAGGCGCCGACACAGCCTTCTTCTGCTCGCCGAACGTCTTCACCCCGTGCCCGCGCAACTCCGGCATCAGCACGTCGAAACAGGCGTGGCGCTTGGCATCGTCCTCCAGCCCCGCACACGCCACCACGCGCCCCATCAGATCCGTCTGCGCCATCGCCGGCGCCGCGATTATGGGAACAAGAGCCGCCAGAATGAACAGACGCATGGTCGTTCCTACTCACTAAAGCGTCAGGCCGCGCAAAGGCCTTTCAATCCCCTCCAGTCTGACGCTAGTTTCCGGCGAGGAAAAGCCGCCCCGCTGCTGCGCACCAGAATGTGCACGTGGGCGCGCGTTCAAAGGAGTTTGACTGATGGGTTCCAGATCCCGGCTGATTACCGGCGCGCTCGCCGCGATCCTGCTGCTCGCAGCCTGCGGCGGCGAAACCAGCTCCGGCGGCGAACGCTTCAGCCGCGGCATCGGCGCGGACCCCAAATCGCTGGACCCGCAAAAGGTTGAAGGCACATGGGCCAACGACATTGTCGGCGACATGTTCATCGGCCTGTTCACCGAAGACGAAGCCTCCAAGCCCATCCCCGGCGTCGCTGAAAGCTGGACCGTCTCGGACGACAAACTCACCTGGACCTTCAAACTCAAGCCGATGAACTGGTCGGATGGCGAGCCCGTCACGGCAGACGATTTCGTCTTCTCCTTCCAGCGCCTCTTCGATCCCAAGACTGTCGGCGTCGCCTACGCCTCGATCCAGTTCGGCATCAAGAATGGCCGCGCCGTGAACGACGGCTCGATGCCTGTCGATCAGGTCGGCGTCAAAGCGATCGACGACCACACCCTCGAAATCCAGCTCGAATACCCGATGCCGTATCTCCCCGGCGTCCTCAAACATTACACCGCCTTCCCGCTCCCGCGTCACACGCTCGAAAAGTTCGGCGACAAGTGGACGGACCCGGCAAACATCGTCGTCAACGGCCCCTACAAGATGGCCGAGTGGCGCAAGGGCGACTTCCTGCTCTCGAAGAAGAACGAGAGCTTCGAAGGCGCCGACAAGCTCTGCTTCTCCGAAGTCGTCTACTATCCGACCTCGAACCACGACCAGATGGTCCGCCGCGCCATGGCCGGCGAGATCGACATGAACAACTCCTTCCCGACGGGGCAGCTCGAAGAAACGAAGAAAAACCTGCCCGGCTGGCCGCGCATTTCCCCGATGATGGCGACCACCTACGTCGTCACCAACACCAAGAAAGAGCCCTTCACCGATGCTCGCGTCCGCAAGGCGCTCGGCATGGCGATGGACCGCGAATACATCACCGGCCAGATCCTGCGCGGCGGCCAGATCCCGTCCTACAACTTCGTACCGCTCGGCATGAACGACTACACGCCCGCCGAATTCACCTGGAAATCCATGCCGCGCCCCGAGCGCCTGAAGGAAGCCGCAACCCTTCTCCAGCAAGCCGGCTATGGCCCCAACAAGCCGCTGAAGTTCGAATACCTCTACCGCGCCACCGGCGATAACCCGCGCATCGCCCCGGTCATCCAGCAGAACTTCAAGGACATCGCGCCGTGGGTGCAGGCGGAAATCCGTCAGGTCGAAACCCAGGCGCTCTACGATGCGCTCAAGACCAAGGACTACTCAATCGCCGATACCGGCTGGGTCGCAGACTTCAACGACCCGTACAACTTCCTCTACCTGCTCGACTCGCGCACCGGCCCGATGAACTACGGCGACTACACCAACCCCGCCTACGACGCCCTGCTCGATCAGTCGGCACTTGAAACCGATGTCGCCAAACGCTCCGCAATCCTGAAACAAGCCGAACAACTGATGCTCGACGACGCCGCCGTCCTGCCCATGCTCACACGCGTCACGCAGGACATCGTCTCGCCAAAAATCACCGGCTACGCCGACAACGCCGAAGACGTCCACCGCACGCGCTACATGTGCCGGGTCAAATAGGCGTCAGCTTTCGAATTCTCGGACCGGATCATGACCCGGTCCGAGAATGCGCTCTATGAAAATGCCATATGCTTGTTGGCTGTAGTAGATCGCGTGAGACGAATAGACGTGCCTGCGGAGGCCCGTCACGATGTGGGATTGTTCGGCGCCCATCGCGGGGAACATCGCAAGCATTTCCAACGCCCCGCGAAGTCCGTCGCGATACCGTAGCTCCTGAATTTCGCCAAACCGATCTGCGGTGTAGGATGCTATCGCAGCGAGATCGACTTCCGCGTCCCTCGAAAGTCTTACCTCATCCGCCACGGCGCTTCTTTCTCGAAGCCGCCGCTCCCGCTTCCCAGATCTCGTCGAACGTCTTCTCGCTCACGCCGCTTGCGCGCGCCTTCTCGATCATGACGCGCAGCTTGTCTTCAGCCTCGCGCTTTTCCTGATCCCGGCGCACCAGGTCTCGGAAATATTCGCTCGTGTTGTTGTACTCGCCCGAACCAACGCGATTTGCCACGAAAGCTTCCATCGCGTCGCTCATGGATATTGAAATCTTGGCCACAGCAATCTCCCGCTCTGCTCATGAATATAGAGCGAGTGGGATTAGATCGCAACTATTCCTACCGCCCTCTACCTCAGCTGCAGCGCCATCTCATCAATCAGCTGCTTCAGCTGCGTAGCCGCCTCGCCCATGTCGCGGTCATTCGTGCGGCTCGTTGACCGCACATCGATGCGCGAACCGGCGCCATCCGGCACAACGCGCACCGCGATATCGTACACCAGATCATACCAAGGCGAGTGATAGACCGCCTCGACCATGCCATCCGGCGGGCTTTCCAGCATCACGTCCCAACCGAGCCGGCGCGCAGCCTTCGCCGCTTCCAGCGTCGCCTGCGGCGGCGCCTGCTTCACCTTCAATGGCTCGATGTCGATGTAGAACCTCTTCTGCGCTTCGGCGAAGCTGAGGCCGGTCCAGTCACCATTGCCCTCGGGAACGATCGCATCGTCGCGCACGCGGATGGCGTCCGCATTTTCGCGCTGGCGCAACGTCTTCTCGGTGAAGGCAACCGGCAGGCTCCAGTCCGTCTGCACGTCATTGATCGGCGGCAACTGGTCCTTCATCGTCGCCTGCGCATAGAGCGTCCCCGCTCCCATGCCCGCGCCGATCATCAGCAACACGGCAACGATCGCGCCGCGATGCACCTTGCCGAACAACGACATGATGAGTCCCAGCAGCCCGACGCAAACCGCACCGAGCAGGACATACATGGCAATGCCGGTCATGCCGAAGCGGCCCGTATCGCGGTCAACCAGCCCCAAACGGAATAGGGCAGGCCCACAAACGATCAGCAGGATACCTACAACGAAAAGAAGAACGCCAAGCGCGAGTACGTAGACACGCAACGCTCCGCCCCGACGTTCCCCCGTTGTGTCGCTCATTCAGCCGCCTGGATGCTTGGCAACTTGTGGTCCTTGAACGTTGCACGCAGCGCCAGCTTGTTGATCTTGCCGGTCGCGCCGAGCGGGATCTTGTCGGTGAACACCACGTCGTCGGGCATCCACCACTTCGCGATCTTGCCGTTCAGATAGTTCAGCACGTCCTCGCGCGTCGCCGTAGAGCCCGGCTTCAGCTCGATGATCAGCAGCGGACGCTCATCCCATTTCGGGTGCGGCAGGCCGATGGCGGCGGCGTTCGCGACAGCCGGGTGGCCGACGGCGAAGTTCTCGATGTCGATCGACGAGATCCACTCGCCGCCCGACTTGATGACATCCTTCGCGCGATCGGTGATCTGCATGTAGCCGAACTCGTCGATGTTCGCGACGTCGCCCGTGTCGAAGAAGCCTTGCGCATCGAGGATGTTGCCGCCGGCATTCTTGAAGTAACCCTTGGCGACAGCCGGACCGCGCACGATCAGGTGGCCGGCCGTCTTGCCGTCACGCGGCAGATCCTTGCCATCGTCGTCCGTGATTTTCATCTCGACGCCGAACGGGGCGCGGCCCTGCTTCAGCTTGTACTTCATGATCGTGTCGTGGTCCTGCGCCAGCACATTCTCGGTCATCGAACCGAGCGAACCCAGCGGGCTCATCTCGGTCATGCCCCATGCGTGCACGACTTCGACCTGATAGTTCTCTTCGAACGCACGCAGGATGCGCTCCGGCACAGCCGAACCGCCGATCACAACGCGGTTGAGATGCGGCAGCTGCTTGCCGGTCGATTCCAGATACTGCAGCAGCATCAGCCAGACAGTCGGCACAGCCGCCGTGAACGTCACCTTCTCGCTGTCGAGCAGTTCATAGATGGACTCGCCATCCATTTTGGCGCCCGGCAGCACCAGCTTGGAGCCCGTCGCCGGACCCGAGAACGCGAGGCCCCACGCATTAGCGTGGAACATCGGCACCACCGGCAGCGTCGCATCAGCCGCGCCGATGCCGATCGCGTCCTTCTGCAGGCCGATCATCGTGTGCAGGATGTTCGAGCGGTGCGAGTACAGAACGCCCTTCGGATCGCCCGTCGTGCCCGACGTGTAGCAGAGGCCGCACGCGGTATCTTCAGGGAAGTCCCCCCACACAACCTCGGTCGAATGCGGCGCGATGTATTCCTCGTAAGTGCGGACGTTCAGCGACGTCTGCGGCTTGTGCGCGGCGTCCGTCAGCACGATCCAGTGCTTGACGCTCGGAACCTTGTCCTTGATCGCCTCAACGATCGGCTGGAACGTGATGTCGTAGAAGACGTGCGTGTCTTCGGCGTGGTTGATGATCCACGCGATCTGTTCCGGGAACAGGCGCGGGTTCAGCGTGTGCAGCACGGCGCCGATGCACATCGTGCCATACCACGTCTCGATATGCCGCTGCGTGTTCCACGCCAGCGTCGCAACCCGGTCGCCCTTCTGCACGCCGTCAGCCAGCAGCGCGTTCGAGCACTTGCGGGCGCGATAGTAGAGTTCCGAATAGTTCGAGCGGACAATCGGACCCTCGACCGAGCGCGTCACGATCTCACGGCCGCCATGGTTGAAGTGAGCGTGCTCGATGACCTTGTCGACGGTCAGCTTCCAGTCCTGCATCTGGCCCAGCATGTGGCCGCGCGGAATAGTGGTTGCTTTAGGCACGGCTGAAGCAACGCCCGGAGCCACGGGCGCTACCGGAGCCGTCTCCGACTTCTTCGCGTCCTTATCCTTGCCAAAACCAAACATCGACCGCCTCCCGTGCGCGCTGCATTTGCGCTATTGCAGCTAATCCTAGACGCCGTCACCCAGCCCCGCAATTCTTTCGAGGTCCACAAACTTGAGAACCGCGCTGATAATCCCCGTTCTCACTGGTTTTTTGGTCGCAGCCAGCTGTGGCAACCCCACCGACCCCACAGCAACCGCATCCACCGAAGCGCCCGCGCCTGCTGCTGTAGCGAGCACACCGCCAGCCTCTGCCGCACCCGCGAAAATTCCAGCGAGCCTTCCTGATCGCCTCAACTGCGTGCGCGAATCCGGCGGCGTCCTGCTGGTCGGCCACCGCGGCGGCCCGACCCGCGACTATCCGGAAAACGCCATCGAGACCTTCCAGCGCACCTACGACGCCGGCACGCACGCCATGGAAGTCGACATCGCAGAAACCAAAGACGGCAAGCTCGTCCTGATGCACGACGACGAACTCGACCGCACCACCACCGGCACGGGCCTCGTCGCCGACTACACCCTCGCCGATATCCAGAAGCTCAAGCTCCAGACCGGCAGCAAGGATACCAAATTCAGCCCGCCCACCCTCGAAGCCGCTCTCGCCTGGGCTGTCAGAACCGGCGCCGTCCTCGAACTCGACAAGAAACGCTCGGCTGCCTACCCGCCGATCATCGCCGCCATCCGCGCAGCGAAAGCCGAGAACAACGTCATCGTCATCACCTACACCGACGCCCAGGCCGTCGAGGTCCACAAGGCCGCCGCCGACCTGATGATCACCGCCACCATCACCAGCCCCGCCCAGGCCGAAGCGCTCATCAAGCGTGGCGTTAACCCAGAAACCCTCATCGCCTGGACCGGCGTCGAACAGCCCGATCCCGATCTGTGGCAAGCGCTCTCCGCCCGTGGCATCGAGAGCTCTTTCGGCACAACCGGACCAAAGGCCACCGCCTTCGACACTCTCTATTGGGACGATGGCGACGGCTCGGAATACGAGGAGCTGGTCTCCGGCGGCCTGACGATTCTGGTTACCGGCATCACCGACAAGACCGGCCGCCAGCTCGCCGCAGACCGTCAGAAGGCAGGGGCGTGCGGGCTCTGATAACCGCACGTGACAACAAGCTGTGAAAAATTGAACTGGTTTGCTGCAGCGCAACAATTCGCTTACCGGGCTATCTTGAGAGCTGAGCGTTCCGCAACGCCAATCCAATTTCGATAATTCCGCCCACTTTTCCCTGCACACGCGGTTATTCCGCCCGCGGAAAGCTGCTGCGGCGCCGCGACCCAGGCGCGTAGATTTCGCTCGACGCGTCGAGGCCGGGCCGAGTAATTGGGCAAGAACGCGAACAACTTGCAGGGGGATGCAAAGCGGTGCGCGTAGGAGTAGATTTCGTTGTTAACGAATGGTCGCCCGCAGACACGCCTGAGTTGCCCCGGATTCTTCTCCCCGGCAGCTCAGGGAAACGTGTTTCAGGCAATGCGTTGGGAGCGCGCCAATTGGCGTCTGCAGTGGCACAAGTCCTGCTGAAGTTTTGAAGTTTCGCTGAACGGCGCGTCCGCGTCGCTCAAAAGAGGATTCAGTCCCCGCGGCCGAAGAGCTGCTCTGGCTGCGTCTGCGGGTTGGGTGGGTTTGTAGGGAATTTATATGAGCATGACGGCTGTACCTGCGAAGTCCAAGGATACGCTTGGAGCGACTTTCTCCGTGCCGGGCCTTGAGCCGGCGCCAACCCGGAACGCGAAGCTGATCGCGTGGGTCAAGGAGATCGCAGCGCTCACCAAGCCGGACCGCGTCCATTGGTGCGATGGCTCGGACGCCGAGTTCGAAAAGCTCACGGCTGAGCTCATTGCTCTGGGCACGCTCAAGCGCCTCAACCCCGCCAAGCGCCCGAACTCGTTCTACGCCGCTTCGGACCCGAAAGACGTCGCCCGCGTCGAGAGCCGCACCTTCATCTGCTCGGAAGACAAGGCAGACGCCGGCCCGACCAACAACTGGGCCGACCCGTCCGAAATGCGCACCAAGCTCGCTGGCCTGTTCGATGGCTGCATGAAGGGCCGCACGATGTACGTCGTGCCGTTCTCGATGGGCCCGATCGGCTCGCCGATCTCCGCCCTCGGCGTCGAGATCACTGACTCAGGCTACGTCGCCATCTCCATGCGCGTCATGACCCGCATGGGCCGCGCCGCTCTTGAGCAGATCGGTGAAAACGGCTTCTTCGTCCCCGCCGTCCACACGCTCGGCGCGCCCCTGGCTGCTGGGCAAAAAGACGTTCCGTGGCCCTGCAACGAAGACAAGTACATCGTCCACTATCCCGAAACGCGCGAGATCTGGTCGTACGGCTCGGGTTACGGCGGCAACGCTCTCCTCGGCAAGAAGTGCTACGCTCTCCGCATCGCCTCCGTCATGGCGCGCGATGAGGGTTGGCTGGCCGAGCACATGCTCATCCTCAAGCTGACCTCGCCGGAAAACGTCGTGAAATTCGTCGCGGCCGCCTTCCCGTCGGCTTGCGGCAAGACCAACCTCGCCATGCTCGAACCGACGCTCAAGGGCTGGAAAGCCGAGACGATCGGCGACGACATCGCCTGGATGCGCTTCGGCGACGATGGCCAGCTCTACGCCATCAACCCGGAAGCCGGCTTCTTCGGCGTCGCCCCGGGCACCTCGGCGTCGACCAACAAGAACGCGCTCGACTCGTGCGCCAAGAACACCGTCTTCACCAACGTCGCACTCACCGCTGACGGCGACGTCTGGTGGGAAGGCATGACGAAAGAAGCGCCGGAAGGTCTCACCGACTGGCGCGGTCGCGCCTGGTCGCCGGCCATGGGCGAGCCTGCCGCTCACCCGAACGCCCGCTTTGCCTGCCCGGCTGAACAATGCCCGGTCATCGCGCCCGAGTGGGAAAACCCCGCCGGCGTTCCGATCTCCGCCATCCTGTTCGGCGGCCGTCGCGCGTCGGCTGTTCCGCTCGTCACCGAAGCTTTCGACTGGGAGCACGGCGTGTTCATGGGCTCGACGGTTGCCTCCGAAGGCACCGCCGCCGCCGAGAACAAGGTCGGCGAACTCCGCCGCGACCCGTTCGCGATGCTGCCCTTCACCGGCTACAACATGGCCGACTACTTCGCTCACTGGCTGAAGATCGGCCAGCATCAGGGCGCCAAGCTGCCGAAGATCTTCTTCGTCAACTGGTTCCGCAAAGACAAGAACGGCAAGTTCATCTGGCCGGGCTTCGGCGAGAACAGCCGCGTTCTGAAATACATCGTCGACCGTCTGGAAGGTAAGGCGCAAGCCGTCGACACCGCCATCGGCCGCGTCCCCGCCAAATCGTCGATCGACATCTCGGGCCTCGGCCTCAGCGACGAACAAATGGACACGCTCCTCGGCGTCGACCACGAAGTCTGGCGCGAAGAAGCCGGCCTCATCCCGTCCTTCTTCGAGAAGTTCGGCGACCGCCTGCCGAAAGCCCTCTGGGGCCAACACGAAGCCCTCGTGAAACGCCTCGGCTAGTCAGGCCGACACCCAAACAACAAAGGCCCGCTGGAAACAGCGGGCCTTTTCATTTCCGCAAATGACCACGCTTGTGACTGTTACATCGATCTGCAACCTTGGGTTTGAGTCAGGGGGCAATCGACATGACAGATGCAAGCTTCGCAGACGAACTCGCCGCTAGCGGCACAGCGAAAGCAGTTTCCTTCCACATACCAGCGGACTTCAAATCTCTGTCTCTTCCCGTCCGCCTCATGCAGGGCACGCAGATACTCTTCATCCTGGCGCAGGCTGCCGCCTGTTTCCTGATCTTCATGTCGCAATATTTTATTCAACGCGCGTTGGCGGGGGATTTCGAGAGCGAAGAACAATACTTTCAAGAAGCAAGCTGGCTTGGGCCCTTTTCTGATCTCATCTTCCCGATCACGGCCGGTCTGTTCGTTCTCTGTGTCTTGGCCTACTGCTTCTTCATCTACCGCGCCGCTTCGAACATCCAGAAAGCCAACGCCCGTGGACACGACCACATGCCCACATCGTCAGTGGGCCTCGGCTTCGTCCCGCTCGCGAACATCGGCTACATTTTCATCATCATGAAGGGCATCTGGGTGGCCTCGCACGACCCGAAGCAAGGCTTGTACAGTATGTCGATCCTGCTGCCGCTATGGTGGGGGCTCTACCTCGTCGGAAGCATCCTGGGCCGCCTGGCGGACACCCTGATCCAGTCCGCAGTGAGCGAAGGCGACTTCAACAAGATGGTCACGTTCAGCTGGATTGGCGTGGCATCGAGCATCGGCATCATCGCATCCTCGATCACGCTTCTCATCATTATCCGCGCGATCGATCGAGCCCAGAGCCGTTGGCCCACACTGATATCTGATCCAGCCTGACAAGCCGCCTGCTCCACCACCTACAGTCATCCCCGACCCCGCGCCGAGGAACCCGGTTGGATCAACAACGGGACAGCCAGCTATTCCCCACGCCGCAAGAACCGAAATTCTCGGGACAAGCCCGAGAATGCCCCCGCTAGTGTGGGATAGCGGTGGCGCAAATCCGTAGGACAACTTCCCCACACCCCAAACAAACTCAGCGCGTTAGCGCTAAAGTTTGGAGGATACTCCGCGCCGGAATCTACGGCGCCCGTGGCCAGGGTTATTATCCAACCCATGACACGACACAAACACGCGCACATTGGGCTAGGGACCCCGTCGCCGCTTGATCACTGGATCAATGCGACGCTGCGCATGCTTGCGATGCTCGTGCTCCACGTCGCCTCAACCTTCCGGATGAAAGCGCGCCGTAGCTCGGTGAATGCCACACCGACAACGCCGCTCGATCTGCCCCAAAGGACGACCGACACCCATCAGGAAACAACCGCTGTCGCGCAAGACAGCCCAACCACCCCCTCCGTCTCGCTTGGCTCACGCCAAGCGATCCACCTCCCCCAGTTTTCAACTGGTGGAGGCAAACAGCGCACCGTCGCGACGAAGGGGACCTTGCCTCCACCTGTGCGAAGCACTGGGGGAGGTGGATTGCGCGCCCTTGCGCGCAAGACGGAGGGGGCTTCGCCCCGCACTCCGCAATCTGGAAGCATGAACTCCGTTCACGCGTTCCCGGCGAAGGCCGGGACCCAGCCCTCTTCAGAAAAAAGCGCGCAACGCGCCCATCATCTGAACCCCTGACCTAAGCTCAGGGCCAAAATCAAAAATCCCCACCCCGCGCCCCCGCGGGAACGCACCCGCGCGTGTAATGACGCCGCGCCCAATCCGGGCTAATCCCCCTCCATGACCTACGCACCGCCCCTTTCCGGCTCGGCTCAAGACGAAACCGTCGAACTCCGCCCGCGCTTCGACGAGCACGGCCTCGTCGCCGCCATCGCGCAGGACGCCGATACCAACGAAGTCCTCATGCTCGCCTGGATGAACGCCGAAGCCCTCCAGCAGACCATCGACACCGGCCGCGCCGTCTACTGGTCGCGCTCGCGCAAGGGCCTCTGGCGCAAGGGCGACACCTCCGGCCACGAGCAGCACATCGTCGAGATCCGCGTCGACTGCGATCAGGACGCCGTCCTCCTCAAAGTCCGGCAGATCGGCGCCGCCTGCCACACCGGCCGCCGCTCCTGCTTCTATCGCATCGCCTCACCGAACGGTCTCAAGGAAGCCTGAGATGAAAACTTGGCTCGCCGCCGCCTTGGCCGCAACGCTCGCCGCCTGTGCGACGCCATCCGCAGGCCGCGGCGAACCCGTCGCCATCGCCGCAACCGAAGCCGGCTGGAAAGCCGAGCTCTCCGACGTCGTCGCCTGGGTCGCCTCGCAGAAATCCACCGGCTTCATCATCATCGACGACAACCGCATCGTCACCAGCAACATCTGGCCCGTTCCCGAGGCGGACACGACCTTCAAAGCCAGCCTCGTCCACGGCGTCACGCCCGATGGCCAGACGCTCGAAGACGTCGCCTCGCAGCAGAAGAGCTTCGTCGCGCTTCTCGTGGGCATCGCGATCGACAAGGGCCAGCTCGACATCGCCAAACCGGTGAACGCCTACACCGCCGCCGGCTGGTCAAAGACCAGCGCCGAACAGGAAGCCGTGATCACCGTCCGCAACCTGCTCGAAATGAACTCCGGCCTCGCCGAGAACCTCTCATTCGATGCCGCGCCCGACACGAAATTCTATTACAACACCCCCGCCTACGCGATCCTGAAGCGCGTCCTCGAAGGCGCATCAAAGCAATCGCTGGATCAGATCACGCAAGACTGGCTCGCCACGCCCGCCGGCATGACCAACACCGCCTGGCGCAAACGCCCCGCAGCCCTCGCCGATGTCGGCAACCCCACCGGCCTGGTCACCACCCCGCGCGATGTAGCGCGCATGGGCCAACTCGTTCTCGATGGCGGTATCACCACCAACGGCACGCGCGTGATTTCAAAAGCCCAACTCGATGCACTCTTCGTGCGCACGAAAACCAATCCCGCCTACGGCCATCTCTGGTGGCTCAACGGTTCAGCCGAAACAGTCAACGTCGGCCCCAACTCGCCAAGCCGCGCCGGCCAGTTCATCAGAACGGCGCCCGCCGATCTCGTCGCCGCCATGGGCGCACAGGATCGCAAGCTCTACATCATCCCCAGCCGCAAGCTCGTCATCGTCCGCACCGGCCAGACTGCGCCCGACCGCCAGTTCGACGAACACCTCTGGGAAAAGCTCACGGCAGTGATGCCAACGCGTTGAGCCGATAGCGCCCATTAAGACTCAAGGACGCCTGCCGCACGGATTTAATGTTCCGCCGCAGCTTCTCCTCATTTCACTCCCTCAATCCGCCAAAGCCGCGTGCGATTGTTCATCATCGTAAACGGGGATGACAATGAAGGACGCTCTTCTCGCCACCGGCGCAGCGCTCATCATGGCGGTGCTGCTTTCCTCTCCGACCTTTGCCGAAGCGCCGAACAAGAACGCCACACACGCCCGCCCGCTCCATTCCACGCAGGCCGACAGCCCTGCCGCCTTCAAAGCCGCCCTCGCGCGCTGATGTAATCGTCTATCGCGCGACTAAAGCCGCCGCCTCGCCCCTCAGCCGGGCGGCGGCAAATGCCCGCTTTCCGCCCTATCGTCGCTAAGCCCTTCCCATCCGCCGCAGGCGTTGCTAACGCAGCAGGACACCTGAGGAGGAAGCCTACCCATGAAGAGCCAAGCCATCGTCGCCTACGGCGGAT
>Ga0209311_1001393_pt1 | contig 19451 bp, 13 predicted proteins | sample AD_UKC045_MetaG_FD_184417 | JGI IMG/M metagenome (GOLD analysis project Ga0209311, IMG submission 184417) | Active sludge microbial communities of municipal wastewater-treating anaerobic digesters from USA - AD_UKC045_MetaG (SPAdes) (version 2) | ecosystem: Engineered > Bioreactor > Anaerobic >... | reverse complement strand
TTTAAATAATGATTTTTTTTCTTTTTCTGACATAAAACTCCGGTCTGGTTTAGTTTATTATTAGTAAAAACATTATTAACTGATTTGTGATAAAAAGTCCACTAAAAGTCTATGCCCGTACCCGGTCATATATTTTTTTGTGTAATTTGTCAAATCATGAGGAGAAGATGGTCCTGCAATGTCAACATGTATCCAGGGTATATTTTCATCAACAAAATGCTGTAAAAATTTTGCTGCTTTGATTGCGCCTCCCAATCTTCCGCTTAAATTAGTAAGATCTGCAACTTCACTTTTAATTAGTTTATCGAATTCATCCCATAATGGCATTTGCCAGACATATTCGTAGGTTTTAATACCTGAGGTGTATAATTTCTTTGCGTAATCCTCATTTGTACTAAATATTCCAGCGGCATAAAGACCAAGAGCAACTGTTATTGCACCGGTTAAAGTGGCTATATCGATTATAAGATCAGGTTTTTCAATTGTTGCTAAGTGTAATGCGTCAGCCAGAATAATTCTACCTTCGGCATCTGTATTGTCTATCTCTACTGTCTTTCCCGATGCTGTTGTAATAATGTCTCCCGGTCTGAATGCCGAACCTGAAGGCATATTCTCAGCTAGCGGAATTAATGCTGTTAGTTTTATGGGTAGGTTAATTCTTTCTGCGGCCACCAGAATAGATGCAGCTATGGAAGCTCCGGCCATATCCCCCTTCATTTCCCACATGTCTGCAGCCGGTTTAATTGAAATTCCACCTGTGTCAAATGTAATTCCTTTTCCTACGATCACAATATGTTTCGAATTTACCGATTTCGGTGAGTACTGCATTTTAAGAAGTCTTGGAGAATTAATACTTCCTCCCCCCACAGCAAGTAGTCCGTTCAATTTTTTTCGTTTGAGATCGTTCTCATCCCATACGGTAACTTTTATATTAGCGTGTGAGCATTTACTCTTAACTGCGAGACAGAACGTCTCCGGTGTTATCACATTAGCCGGCTCATTCTGTAAATCGCGAGCAAAATCCAATGCGTCCATTAAGTGGGTAGTTGATTCAATTATTTTTGCGAGTACTTTATTACTAAGGGATGACTCATCAGCACCTAATATCAAATTAAGTGGTTTCTTTTCCCTGGCTTCACTTTTATATTTATCAAATTCATAGTTGCCATAATAAATCCCCTCTATAAATGTCTGATAAAAGTAAGATTCAGATTCAAAAAAGTTGGTAAAATCCTGATAATTAGGAAGAGCTATAAAAAGTTCATTGTAAATTGAATTTCTTTCGGCTATATATTTGGCCAAATTATTTCTAAAGAAATCATTTCTGAATTTCCTGTCTCTTTTTACGTATATAAGATTTATTATCTCGGGTTTGTTTACCGGTTTTAATACTGTGAGTTTACCTTCGTCAATTAATATTTTTTTCTGTGTGGGTGTAAGCAGGATATTCAGTTTATTACTTATTTCATTGACTTTGTCTCCATTTTTGTCATTTTCCACAATAAAAGCTAAAAGTTCGGCTGAACTGTTTGCTAAATTTTTCTTTTCATCAATTTTAATATTAATTCTGTACTTCATCATAACCTTTATTAATCATTATAATTGTTTCCTGAATAATTTTATCTTTAAATTCGTACATTTTATGGTTTCTTATTCTGATACCTGAGGCGTTTCGATGACCACCGCCGCCAAATAAAGCTGCTAATTTATGTACCGAGTAGTTCCCTTTACTTCGGAGACTTGCCTTAAATCCGTCTTCCAATTCCAGGAAAAAAAGACCGACAACAACTTTCTCAACTCCCATACAAAAGTTAATAAATCCATCAGTATCAGTCTCGAGCGCATCGCACTCAGCAAGGTCTTTTTGGTAAATTGTCATTACTGCAAGATTACCATCATTAAATAAATTCATTGATTCCAAACCGCGTCCCAGAAGTTTATACTTTGTAAATTTACTTTCATCATAAATTTGTCTGTATACATCTGTAGGATTAACCCCAATTTCAAGCAGATGAGCAGCAATTCTGTGAACCCGGGGTGTAGTTCTGTCATATTTGAAAGACCCGGTGTCGGTCATAATTGCCGCATATATTGGAATTGCGATATCGGGTGAGATGGGCGTTATTTTTGTTTTTTCTAAAAAATCATAGATAATATGCCCGGTTGATGAGTAGCTAGTATCAGCAATCAGATGATCATGAAAGTCCTCAGGATCCTCGTGGTGGTCAATAATTATCTTCAAGGCTTTACTTCCCTTAATATACGGTTCCATTTTTACCGTTCTGGAGCATCTGTTCAAATCAACATGAATGATCACATCTACTTCTGAAAAAAGAGATTCATGCTTTTCCGGATTAAATTGTTGAATGGCATTATCCGGATCTAAGAATTGTAAATAATAAGGTGTAGAAGAATAGTTTACAATGTTTATTTTCTTTTGAAGTGATTTCAGAATAAAGTACAAAGCGATCTCGGAGCCGATTGCATCTGCATCCGGATTTACATGTGTTGTTATCAGGAAATTTTTCCCGTTATTTACTACATCTGCTAACGGTTCAAAGTTAATCATGAAAAATAAACAATTTAAACTTAAAAGAGATTCAAATTATAAATATAAAAAAATACTAAACCTTAAAAAAGGATTTTAATTATTTTAATACGATTTTCGGAATGAATAGATTTCATTTTAGACTCTACGGTGAAGGATTCAAAAGGTCGTTTGGCTGATTCTTGTACGCATTCGCAGGCCATATAGGAGGGCTATTGAATGATTCAGAATCAATGACAAAATCTCAAAAAAAACCCTCCCGAAACAGGGGAGGGTTCTAAATTCAACAAGATTTGAAGTTATTGAACTTCCCAAGTATTACCACCAGCGAATAGGGTTTCGAAGGTGCCAACACCTTTGGTTTTCTGGATATGTTCAATCTGTCCCGTCACATCCTCATTGTATGTTGCCTTATTAAACTGTCTGAACACACCAATTGGTACAGGAAATCCCGGTATGTCGGTGAATCTGGCAAGTAAAAATACTCTGGTTGGATTATCGTCATACTCGTCATGTACCCAAACATCATTAATTGAAAGGTTGCCGTCGTTGATGTTTATAATTTTCGGATTCAAGCCGTCAAGCATTATTCCCTTGTCCATATTTTTACCGAATACAAGAGGTTTTCCATGCTCCATTACCAGGGTGTTTTCTGCTTTAACATCTTTTTCGGTTACGTGAGCATGTACTCCATCGTTGAATATCGGGCAGTTTTGATATACTTCAATAAATGCTGCACCGTGATGTTTTGATGCTCTGGTTATCATATCCTGAAGATGCTTGGGTTCTCTGTCAATTGAGCGGGCAACGAATGTAGCCCCCGATCCGGTTGCAAGTTTTATGGCGTTAAATGGCCAGTCTATGCTTCCGTATGGAGTTGTTTTTGTAACCGTACCTTTATCCGTAGTTGGAGAGTACTGTCCCTTGGTTAAACCATAAATTTTGTTGTTGAACATTATAATTTTAAGGTCAACATTTTTTCTGCATGCGTGAATGAAATGGTTCCCGCCTATCGATAGTAAATCTCCGTCTCCTGTAGCTACCCATACTTGAAGATCAGGATTAGCAAGTTTCACACCCGTTGCTATTGAAGCTGCTCTTCCATGAATTGAATGGAATCCATAGGTATTCATGTAATATGGGAATCTGCTTGAGCAACCAATTCCTGATACCCAGACCATTTTTTCTTTTTCAATTCCAAAATCCGGAGAACTTCTCTGAACCTGAGCCAGAATTGAATAATCTCCGCAACCCGGGCACCATTTAACTTCCTGATCCGATGCAAAATCCTTTGCGGTTAATTTAATTTCCGGAATTTTATTATTTTCCATCTTTCCCTCCCAAGAGTCTGTTAACTTCGTTTTCGATTTCAATTGATTTGAATGTTTGACCCTGTACCTTGTTGTACTGTATTACATCTATCAAATATTTGCTTCTTATAATGAAAGCAAGCTGACCCAGATTCAATTCCGGTATAAGAATTCTCTTGAACTTCTTCAGCACTTCGCCAAGATTCTTGGGGAAAGGATTCAGATAGCTAAGGTGAACATGCGAAACTTTGGGACCATTTTTGTTTATTCTTCTCAAAGCTTCATGTATCGGACCTAAAGTGCTTCCCCAACTAAGAACCAGCAAATCACCTTCCTGCAGACCTTTAACTTCCACATCCGGAATATCGTTTACTACGTTCTTCACTTTTTTATCTCTGTTATTGATCATGATTTCATGATTCAGGGGTTCATAACTAATATTTCCGAATACATCCTTTTTTTCGAGACCGCCGATTCTATGCTCCAGATTAGGAGTTCCCGGAACAGCCCAGGGTCGCGCACCGTTTTCATCTCTTAAATAAGGATAAAAACCTTCAGGATCTTTTCTGTAGTTTACAGGAATTTCCGGAATTTCAGAAATTTCAGGAATCCTTAAAGGTTCACTACCTAATGCCAAATAACCATCGGTTAACAGAATAACCGGAGTCATATACTTGATTGCTATTTTAGCCGCGTTTATTGACATCCAGTAACAATCTGCCGGAGATGAAGCAGCAAGAACAGGTAGTGGTGCCTCGCCATGCCGACCATAAAAGGACATTAATAAATCTGCTTGTTCCGTCTTTGTTGGAAGACCGGTACTAGGACCACCTCGTTGAACATTAATAATTACAAGCGGAAGTTCAGTCATTACCGCAAGTCCCATCGCTTCATTTTTTAATGAGAGTCCCGGACCGCTTGTTGACGTTATTGCCAGGGAACCAGTAAACGATGCGCCTATAGCAGAACAAATACCGGATATTTCGTCTTCTGCCTGGAATGTTTTAACACCATAAGCTTTGTACTTGCTGAGTTCCTGGAGAATTTCTGATGCAGGAGTAATAGGATAAGAACCTAAAAAGAGAGGGATACCTGCTTTGAGCGAGGCCGAAACAAATCCCAGTGCCACAGCTTCATTACCGGTTACATTTCGATATTTGCCTTTTTTTAATTTTGCCGGAAGAACATTGTAACGAGCTGTAAATAATTCTGTAGTTTCTCCATAGTTGTAACCGGCTTTTAGTGCTCTTTTATTGGCTTCCAGGATCACCGGTTTTTTAGCGAATTTGGATTCAAGCCATTTATCAGTTATATCCAGGGGCCTGTTGTACATCCAGTACATTATTCCCAAAGCAAAGAAGTTTTTGCATTTTTCCTTTTCCTTAAGAGACATTTCAAGTCCCTCAAGTGTGTTCATAGTCATTTGAGTCAGTGCGACCGGGATTAAATGATAGCCCTGAAGACTTCCATCTTCGAGAGGGTTTGAATCATACTTAGCGAGTTTTAAATTTTTTGTATCAAATGCGCTTGTGTTAACAATTATCGTTGCATTTTTCTTTAAGTCTTTCAAATTTACTTTCAGCGCAGCCGGATTCATTGCAATTAGTACATCGGGATTATCTCCCGGTGTTTGAACATCATTACTACTGAAATGAAGTTGAAAACCGCTTACTCCGGAAAGTGAACCGGCAGGGGCGCGGATTTCGGCCGGAAAATCGGGAAGAGTGTTGAGGTCATTACCGACGAAAGCGGTAGTGTCCATGAACTGTGAACCTGTGAGTTGCATACCGTCTCCGGAGTCACCTGCGAAGCGGACTGTAACTTCATCAAGAATAATTAACTCAGTTTCTTTTGCCATTTTTTGTTTACTCGAATAATTAAAAAATATTGTCTAGTAAAGTTATTAATTTAATCAGATATAAAAAAGTTAAAATAGCTTCGCATAATTGTTCTTTTGCCAATAAATTATTAATATCCGCTTTGATAATTTAACAAGACAAAAGTTCAGATTAATTTTCACTATCATCAAACTTTTGTCAGAGATTCTGCTTCGTTCAGGTTTTGTTACCCTTCCCTTCTGGTTGCCTTCTGACTCTTTTATGTCAACCAGACTTTTTAAAGTCGCCAGTCCTTTAAAATGATGAAAATGACCTCTTTTAACAGTATTTTCAGCGAAGTTTCTGGGATTTGGGTTTAAAAAATGCGTCTGGGGTAAAAAAAGAGGAAAGCGACCTCTGAATTTGTTGAATTTTTGAGGTCACTTTTACAAATTCTCTTATCTTTTGATTAATTTAAGAAATTCATCTGCCGGCAAGAAACCTGTAATTCTGCTTATTTCTTTGCCTGAAGCATCCAGTATAATTACAGTTGGGACACCAATAATTTTGAATTTATCTCTTAATAATTCCACTTCAGGTGAAAGGGATTTGGTCAAATCAGCTTTAAAAGTTGCATATTCAGCAGCTGCCCTGATAACCCCGGGATCCGTGAATGTCATTGCATCAAGTTCCTTACAAGGAATACACCAGTCAGCATAGAAATCAAGTATAACCGGTTGATTTTTGCTAATAGCTGTGTTATAAGCTTCTTCCGAATACTTTTCCCATTTAATTGATTCCTTTTCTGATGGAATCAAGGAATAGACAGCTATGACAATTAAAAGCACAGATAGTACAATTTGAAATATTTTGAAACCTTTATTTCCCACTGATGATTTATCGAAGAAAAGTAAATATATTGCTGATAAAATCATGAATATGGGTAAAACATAACCTGAAATTTCATTTGGAATCAGGGGTAATAGAAAATAGAGTGCCATGGCGAGCATTATTAATCCGAATATGTGTTTGACAGCCTCCATCCAAGCCCCCGCTTTCGGAAGGCTCTTTATTTTTCCGGAGAATATTGCCAGTACAAAGTAGGGAAGACCAAGACCAAGTGCCAAAACAAAGAATAAAAGAAATCCAAGGAAAGGATCTGCTTTTGCGGCAACAAATGTTACTAAGCTAATAACAAAAGGACCCACACAGGGAGCCGCAACTATTCCCATTGTCAGTCCCATAAAGAAGGCTCCATAATAACCCGATTTTGCTCCGCCAGCTTTTGCAACTAAAGAATCAGGCATTTTAAATTCATATACTCCGAACATGCTTAAACTTAAAACCACGAATATCATGGCGATAATAATTATAACAAATGTATTTTGTAAAAGTGCACCGAATACTGCACCACTCAGCGATGTAATAACCCCAATGGCTGAGTATGTTAAAGCCAATCCTAAAACATATAAAACTCCCATTAGAGCAAGTCTGCTTGTTTTACCCTCGGTTTGTGCACCGAAAAACCCGATTGTTATTGGAATGAGCGGATATACACAAGGAGTTAGATTCAGGGCCAGTCCTGCAAGAAAAATTACGATTAAACCAATAAATAAACCGCTGCCTTCAAGGGTGTCCGATAGGAAATCTCCGTCATCGGATTTCTTTTCGAAGTTTTCTATTTTTGTATAGCTTACATCGAGATTATTGAAAATATCCTGATTGATTTCATTTATCCCGGAATTATTTTCAGCAATTTTGATTTGCAATGTGTCAAAAATACTTGAAGGTGCCAGACAAGTAACATCGTTACATGGTTGATAAGAAAATTCAACAATTGTCTTAAAATCCCCGGGTTTTACATTACCAGGTACTTTTAAGAGACCTGTAACGTAAAATTCCCCTTCATAAACGCTCAATGGTTTATCTGAGAAACCAAACTTCAATTCCTTAGCTTGAGGGAAGGATATATTTGAAAGGAAGATGCCTTCATCACTTATTAGTTTAACCTCAGTTGGGATTAAAAAATCTTCATTTGGTTTTATGGAATTTATGTGCCACTTATCCTCGATTTTTACTTTAAGAGCAAATTTTGCCTCACTGTTTGCGGTAAGTTTGTCAAGAGACAAGAAAGATTTTACAGTAACGACATTTACGTCCTGTCCAAATTGTGCAGAGGAAAAAGTAGTTAATAAAAAGAAAATAAGTGTAAAATATTTCATTAATCGCATTAAATAACCTTCTTTAATTCTAAAAAACAATTTTTAATTATTGAGTTTTCTCCATCCCTGTACTACCGGATATCTCCTTCCGTATCCAAAGGCTTTTTTCGAAACGCGAAGTGCCGGGGCTGCCTGTCGTCTCTTAAATTCATTATTGTCCACAAGTGCGAGCACTTTGCGGGTTATCTCGGGTAGTTTGGTAATATCGCTAATTTCGTTAAATTCTTTATTCTCCTCAAGATACATTCTTAAAATGTTATCGAGAATGTCATAAGGAGGAAGGGAATCCTGATCCGTCTGATTATGACGAAGCTCAGCTGAAGGAGGTTTCGAGATTATGTTGTAAGGGATAACTTCCCCGGATCTGTTCACATAATTTGCGATTCTGTAAACTTCAGTTTTGTAAAGATCCCCGATCACAGCGAGAGCACCGCACATATCGCCATATAAAGTTGCATAACCAACTGCGATTTCAGATTTATTTCCTGTGGTTAACAGGAGACTCCTGAACTTATTTGAAAGAGCCATAAGGATAACTCCTCTTGAACGCGATTGAAGATTCTCTTCTGTGATATCTAAAGGGACATCTCTGAAAACCGGTTCCAGACTCTCAAGGAATTCCTCAAACACGGGCTGAATTGAGATTAGTTCGTGTTTAATCCCAAGACTGGTTATCAGTTTAAGCGAATCTGTTATGCTTCCTTCACTTGAATACTCTGAGGGCAATAGCACCGCCGTTACCCTGTCAGGTCCTAATGCCTTAACAGCCAGATAAGTAACTATCGCCGAATCAATTCCACCACTTAGTCCCAGAATAACATTTTCAAATTTAAGCTTTTCACAATAGTCTTTTATTCCGAGAGTGAGCGCATCAATAATCTCCTCCTCAAAAGACCTTTCGATATTGCCTATTGCGGGATAAGATTCCTTTGTGTCAAAAAAGATGCAGTCCTCCTTAAAAAAAGCTCCAAGTTTTACTAAATTTCCCTTATTATCAAAACACATACTTGCTCCATCGAAAATAACTTCCGTTTGAGCCCCATAGCAACAGCAATAAGCCAATTTTACATTATCCTTGTTCGTCAGGGTAGAGAGCATCTCTTTTCGGGCAAGCCGTTTGCCGAATGAATAGGGGCTTGCACTGATGTTGATAAGAAGAGAAGCACCTCTCTGGATCAGCTTCTCAACAGGATCATTCTCGTATAATCTTTTAATCCAGTAATCCTTGTCGTTCCAGATATCTTCGCAAATTGAAATGCCGAGGACTTCGTCCCTGAAATTAAAAGTGAAAACATCCTTTGCGGATTCGAAGTACCTGATTTCGTCAAAGACATCGTAGTTTGGAATTAAAGTTTTATGCTGAACGAACTGAATCTTCCCGTCGAAGCAGAGAAGAGCCGAGTTAAAGAGGTTTGTGCCGACGTTATCTTCGTCCTCTGTGATGGAGCCGAAGATAAGCCCGGCACTTCCGGTTCTGGAAGCGAGATAATTTGCAGCCGATTTAACTGCATCCCGGAACTCCCTTTTTTCGATAAGGTCGAGGGGGGAATAACCGATGAGGGAGAGTTCGGGGAAGACAACGAGATCGGCGCCGAGTTCTGCAGATTGGTTGTACAACTTCAGGATTTCTTCCGAATTTCCTTTCAGGTCACCGATTAGGGGGTTGATCTGGCAAAGTGCAATTTTCATCTTAAAATCAATAAAAAGTTAAAAAATCTATCTGTAAAAATACGTAAAAATATTGTCTGAACCGCAGATTACGCAGATTTGAGGATTTAATTAATCAATAAACAGTGACTTGACTTGATTCATGACCCTCAGGTTTATTAAATGGAAATTCACTTAGATATTTTGTAAAATTTATAGTTTTTCTTAGAAAAAACAGTTATATTTCAACAACAGAGTATTGGAGTTATTATGAAAATAATATTTTTAATGTTTTTAGTAATTATCTTGATTTGTTTTGGGTGCAGTGAAGAAGACAATCCTACAGAACCCACAAAAAAATATTCAGGAATTACACGAACTGGTCTCGATAATTCAACACCCATTGGTGAGATTGATACAAATGATTGGTATTTTAATAAAGGCGGGCAATGGGTTGAAGTATTCCCTGCTTTTCCAAATCCTACTAAAAGATATTCATATATTCATTTCACACTAAAAAAACAGACTTACTTAAAAATATGGATTGATGATCCGATCGCGCAAAAGGATACTTTAATTAGAAACGGAATTTTTCATGCTGGGTCATATATGGGGCACTTAGATTTCTTCTATGGTGATGATAATTTTATAAGAAAGGACGGGATTGTCAGAGTTTTCTTTTCATTTGATAGTTTGCCTAATATTCCCTTAATTTATGGAGACATCCAAATAGAAAAATAAGAGATCAAACTCTCATTCAATTAATAGCAACATGAAGTTATTTGTTTTTATTTACTATATACCAATCTTTAAAAATCCCAAATATCAAAAGAAATAATCCGTTTATCTCTATCAGTGCTCCTAACATAAATACACTTTCTTTATGGTGCATTAAACCTATATTATATGATTCGGATGAATAGTTTTCAACTGTTATGTTCATTAAAAAACTAATCACGATTACAATAACTCCCAAGACCAAAAACATAGTCCCAAGAATACGTGGATGATTATGTCCTTCCATTAGAAACTCCTATTAAATTATAACTTAAAAATAAAAAAAAAGATTGAAACTCCAAATATTATTAACAAACTGTCGATTTTTTTACTTATTTAAAACCCATAATATTTTAATAAGGAGATTCATTATAAAATTGTGGAAAATAGTTTGATTTCGGTAAAAAATTTTATAAATTAAACATTATTTAATAAATATTTACAAAAATTATTAATTTTGGAGTGTTATGCATAAAGAAAGTGTTGTTTTGTTAAATAAAGCGGTAGCAGATGAATTGCATGCCGTGCATCAGTATATGTATTTTCATTTTCACTGCGATGATCAGGGGCTTGATCTTCTTTCAACCCTTTTCAAGCGTACAGCAATAGAGGAAATGCTCCACGTTGAAAAACTTGCTGACAGAATCCTTTTTCTAAAAGGAGAGGTGGAGATGGTTGTTGGAGGGGATGTAAAAAAAATACACGATGTTAAGGAAATGCTTGAAATGGCGACCGCTATGGAAGAGAGCAGTGCAAAGGATTATAATAAATGGGCAAATGAGTGTGCTCAGAATGCTGATTCTGTAACCAAGCAGATTTTTGAGAGTCTTGTGGTTGATGAAGAACGTCACTATGCCCAGTATGATAATGAACTTGATAATCTTGGAAAGTACGGCAAGGACTATCTGGCGCTTCAGTCAATCGAAAGAAGCAAATTAGTGAATGTTGGTACTCCGGGGGGCGGAAACTAAATACGTTTAGTGCAGAGATTTGCCCGGGAAAATCCGGGCAGATCTCTCTGAATTAACAATAACATCAGGGGTTATGAGGTTCTGTTGTTGAGATCTTCATTTACAAATAAACTTTTGCTGATATTCTGGTTATGCTCTATCATAATTTCAGCGCAGATAAAAAGATTTGAGTTTACCGCAGGTGACAGTGTAACTCATTGCCGTGTTATACCCCTTTCCGAAAACTCTCTACTTGCACTTTATACGAAGCCAATCATATCGAACGAGAAAGCCTTTTCCTTATACCTTAAAAAGAGCAGTGATAATGGCGTGACCTGGGGAGAGGGGATTTTTGTTGATGATATAAGGTTTACATCTTATGGAGATTCTATTCCGGCATTTGCAGGATTAAAATTGAATTCGGGGAAGATAATAATTATTTATAAAGATGCGATTGCTTATGAAGTTGTTTGCCGGTATTCTAATGATCTTGTAAACTGGTCAGAAAAAGTTAATTTGCCTGATTCAGGCAGTACTCTATTGCATGCTTATAAAAATAACTTTTCGCTGATTCAGACAGCAGATAATTCAATACTATTTACATGCTCGGCAAACAGCAGAGGGACATACATATATAAAAGCAATGACGAAGGGATGACATGGCGGACAATTAAGGAAGTTACAAGTCCTGATGCCCCATTCATTTTTAACGGGAATAATGGCGAAGTATTTTTAGTCAATTTGACAAGATTTGAAATGGGGAAGATTGAATTGACGGGGAGCAGTAATTTTGGTGAAACCTGGGATATTGATTATTATGATATTCAACATAACCGTTATGTGCATAATCCGGTGGGACGAATGGAAAAAGACGGAACCATTAATGTATGGTTTGAATCATCTATAGTGAAGAAATTTCAGAATAAGAATTATCAGAGCTATGACATTTACCGGGTAAGCTCAACTGACAAGGGGAAAACGTGGAGCACAGCTATTCAGGTAACTCATTTCACGGGGCAAGACAGATTTCCGCATATGACATTTTATGGTGAGAAATCAATAATGAATTTCAGATCGGACAGAAATGATCCGGAGAAACGATATAGTTTTTATTTCGGGGAACTGACCGACACATCAGATCTAAACGCTCCTCCATACCTGTATGGTTATAAGAATGAATTTCCGAATCCAGATTTTTCAAATCTTCTTATTAATGCTTTTGTGGGAACGGATATAAATGCTGAGGGGGTTAAGTATATATTTGCGACAGATAATAAAACCGACTCGATAGAACTTTTTGACGACGGGTTTCATTCTGATGGCGAGGCAGGAGATTTTGTTTTCGGAAATACTCTTTATCGTATGGAACAGGCAACTAATTACAGGGGAAGCTTTTCTGTTACTGATATTAAGAAAACAAACGCAATTTTCAGTGCAAGGAGTATTTTTCCATTAGCAGGAGCTAGTGATAAGGTTACTTTTAATATAAATAAATTTTCTTTTTCTTTGAGTAATAAAGGAATGATTTCCGGGTTATATGATGGTGTGCCTGTTTTATTTTCCGGGGGATTTATTATCACGGGTTTTTCAAACAGTATACTTTGGGGGAGCGGAATGATGCCGGGAGCGTTGGTGGAGGATTATTATCCGGGGAGAGTGGGCTCTTCTGCAGATGATCTCAAAAACAGGATTTTCACTATTAAATCAACAGATGCAGCGTTCGCACCTTCATGGCAAGCGTGGAAAACCGCAGTGGAACTGGGTGCGAGATTTTATGACGGCGATAAGGACGGAATTTATAATCCGAAAGATTTGAACAACAATTCGCAGTGGGATCCCTTTGAGGACAGACCTGATTTACTGGGGGATATGACGGCGTTTTGTGTATATAATGATGGTGTTCCGGCTAACTTAAGACCTTATCGATGCCCTCCTCAGGAGATTGAGGTAAGCCAGACTGTATTTGCGTCCGGAAATCGACAGGAAGGGGCATTCAGCAATAGTGTTTTTATTCGCTACTCCTTAGTGAATAAAAATCCATTGATACCGGTTATGGATGATGTTTTATTTGGGTTCTGGGGAGACCCGGATCTGGGGAATTCCACTGATGATATGATAGGCAGCGATACCCTTCACCAATCTGTTTTTTTATATAACAAGACTTCTGATTCTTGGTTTGGTACAAATCCTCCCGCTCTGTTTTCAAAAGTTGTTCAGGGACCTGTGGGTTATTTTGCGGGAGAGACTTATACTGATGTAAATCAGAACTCCCAGTATGATGTGGGTATTGATATTCCATTGGATACGGCATTTAACCGATTGGGTAATTATCTTGGTTATGAATCATTTCCGGGAGCAAAGAATGTTCCGGTATATGCAACGGCTTGTTATCTTGAACAGAGCCTGACACCGGACGATCCCAATTTGCTATGGGAAGTGAGAAATTCACTCAGAGGGCTCTCAAGAACATCCGGGCAACCTATCAACCCGTGCAATTTTTATTTTGGTTTGGTAGCAGGAGGAGTGAATTGCGAAGATATAAATAAAAGAATGATATTTTCCGGAGATCCAGTAACGAATTATGGTTGGATTTGTAACTATTCGACAGATCAGAGGACGCTTATCTCGACTGGTCCTTTTAAGCTGGAATATGATAAACCGGTGGATATAATAGTGGCATATGTAATGGGGAGGGGGAGTGATCAATTTAATTCGATAGATGTTGCAAGGGAATACGCAGGTGTTATTCAGAGTTCTTATGAACAGAATTTCCCTGAAATGTATAGTTATAAGGAAATCAATGATACTTTTCTGATAATTGGCAGTTATGAACTTTTTCAGAATCATCCGAATCCGTTTAATCCTTATACCATCATAAAGTATACAGTAGAATCAAAATCCAGAGTAACTGTCCGGGTGTTCGATATACTTGGAAGGGAAGTAGCCACACCTGTAGATGAGGAGAAGGAAGCAGGGAATTATCAGATAAGATTTGATGCCGGAATTCTTTCAAGCGGAGTTTATTTTTATCAGCTACACGCAGGGGATTATGTAAGTACGAAGAAAATGATACTCCTCCGCTGAGAGGATACCTCATGATTATTCTTTTTTGGTTTGCTGATTCTTAGATTCAGGAAGAAGAGTTTTACCACAGATTCCCACAGATTACACACAGATTCTCACAGATTATTCAACCAAGAGGGTGCTGAAGAACTAAAAGTTAAAAAACTCTTCGGTTTTCTATTTTTCCCACAATTTCAATCATTTAATTGTTTTTTTTACTTTTTTCGGGAGTGCGGGTTGTACTCAGGAAGGTCTGTGTCTGATGCTGTGGAGGATGGATCTAGCACGGGTTTACCACGGCTTTTGTACGGCTTTACCACGGCTTTACCACGGCTTTACCACGGCTTTACTACGGTTTTACTACGGTTTTAGGATGAAAGAAAGCCGATGGAAGGGAGTGGGGGTGGGGTTATGCGGATTTTTTTTGATTTTTATGAAAAAAGACTTGACTTTTAAGAAAAAAAGTTGTAAATATAGTGGTCAAAAAACTACTATATGAGTATGGATTACGATTTTTCTGAGTTAGATAACGGATTAATGGATTTAGCAGATTATAAGCTTCCGCAGCACCGCGGAAGGAGTCCCCAAATAATATCCCTGCATCCTGCTCTTCCACGAGGTCAAAGGGGAGTGGTTTTTGATATTTATGATTATGATATGCTATTTGGGGATGAAGGGACTAAAAAACTGATTCGGGAGGGGAATACTATAGGCTGTTTCTATATTGAGTCTCCGGGAATGCGCTCTCTTCTTAAACGGCTTTCTGTTGATACGTTTGAGATGCTTACTGCGGCAAGTTCAATAATACGTCCGGGGGTTGCTGAGAGCGGAATGATGAAGGAGTTTATTGACAGACATCTGAATCCGGGACTCCGAAAGTATATGATTCCGAAAATGGAAGAGTATCTAGCGGAAACTTATGGAGTTATGATTTATCAGGAGGATGTGCTGAAAGTTGTACACCATATTGCCGGGCTTACATTAGAGGAGGCTGACTTGCTACGCCGCGCAATGAGCGGGAAAATGCGTTCACCTGATACCATGAGGCGACTTCAAGAGAAATTCCTTGCCTCTGCCATGATGAATGGAGTGTCAAAATGCATAACTGAAGAACTGTGGCGACAGGTTTCATCTTTTGCGGGTTACGCATTCTGTAAGGCACACAGTGCATCTTTTGCCCTTCTTTCATTTCAGGTGGCATACTTAAAATCACATTATCCGGCCGAGTTTCTTGCTTCTGTGCTAAGTAATCAGGGGGGATATTATTCTCCGGCTGTTTATGTTCAGGAGGCGAAAAGACTTGGTATTAAAATAGAACTTCCTTCTGTTAATGAAAGCCAGCATGACTATACGGGGAGTGGAAGAAGAATACGAATAGGACTGATGGCTGTTAAAAATCTTTCAGCCGCCAGTATTAAACGGATTGTGAGTGAAAGAGAGGAAAATGGGAAGTACGTTTCGTTATCAGATTTTATAGTCCGGGTGAGACTTGGTTTTGAGGAGAACGCTAAACTTATAAGATGCGGGGCTATGGATTGTTTCAAGTATTCCCGCCCAAGTCTTATGAGACTTTTGGATATTTATCTGCGTCAAAGGAAAATTCTTGAAGAGAGTTATAACGATCTTTTTTTTCATGAGAGTTTCAAGATGGAAAAAGAGACTGTTACTGATTCAGAATACTCAGTCGAAGAAAAATGCAGAATTGAAATGGAAACATTCGATTATATGGTTACCCGCCATCCGCTTAACTTTTTTGAGGACTGGATTAGCGGGAGTGGGATAATTACTGCCGATTCAATGAGAAAATATAATGGCAAAAAAGTTAAAATGGCGGGATGGTACATGACTTCGAAACGGATCAAAACCAAGAAAGGGGAAATAATGAAATTTATTTCGCTTGAGGATTTGACGGGCACATTCGAAGCAGTTATTTTTCCTAGAGCGTACGAGAAATTTGCAGCCGATACTCTATCTATGGGACCCTTTGTGCTTGAGGGGACTGTGGATGCGGCGGCAGGAAATAATCTGATAGTTGAAAAACTGGAAGTACTAACTTCTATTGAGTTGAGAAGCAGTATTCAAAAGGATAGTTCGGAACACAATTATTACGGGGACACGGAAAAATTCAGCGACGACGAGCTGGGACTAGTGGAAAGACTCGGGAAAGAAAAGCTTCGTATTGCTTATGCAAGTTGAAAATTTTGAATAATTCCGTATATTTATTATTTAAATTATACTTTAAACTTGAAACTTGTGTGTTTCTAAAGTAATCTAATAATTATCAATTAAATTAATTATTCGTGAGGTGTATGTGATAATTGGAGTTCCAAAGGAGATAATGAATGGTGAAAACCGTGTTGCTCTTGTTCCTGATGTAGCTTCCAGACTCAAAAAAGGAGGTTTTGAAGTTCTGATTGAGAAGAATGCGGGGCTAAGTGCCGGATTTACTGATGAACAGTATTTGAAAGCAGGAGCATTAATAGTTGATACTGCTGAGGAGGTTTATTCTAAAGGGGATGTGATTCTTAAAGTCCAATTACCTGTATTGAATGAAAAAACCAATAAACATGAAAAAGACATGCTCAGGCAAGGAACTTTGCTAATAAGTTTTCAATATGCACTAAATTATCCTACCAGGGCAAAAGAGCTTGCTGAAAAAGGGATTAACAGTATTGCTATGGACTTAATTCCAAGAACTACACTTGCACAAAAAATGGATGCATTAAGTTCACAAGCTAACGTTGCGGGTTATAAATCTGTTCTTCTATGTGCCAATCATCTTGGCAAAATGTTTCCTCTTCTTATGACGGCAGCCGGAACCGTTAATCCCGCTAAAGTTGTGATTATGGGAGCCGGAGTTGCCGGGTTACAGGCTTTGGGAACCGCCAAAAGACTTGGAGCAGTTGTGGAAGTGAGTGATATTCGTCCTGCTGTTAAAGAAGAAGTTAAATCGTTAGGGGGAAAATTTATTGAACTGGATTCAACTGAAAATTTGCAGGATGAAAGAGGATATGCAAAAGAGGTTTCTGAAGAGTTTCTGAGAAAACAGAAAGAGCTTCTCTTTAAGCATGTTACGGAAGCGGATATTGTAATTACCACGGCGCTTGTGCCCGGGAAGAAAGCCCCGATATTAGTGACTGAGGAAATGGTTAAGCATATGCGGGAGGGGAGTGTTGTACTTGATATGGCTGTTGAATTTGGCGGGAATTGTGAGGTGAGTGAAAATGGAAAAACAGTTAAGAAATATGGTGTCACAATTATTGGCGAACCGAATCTGGCATCACTTGTACCTCATCATGCCAGTGAACTTTATTCTAAGAATTTATTGAGTCTTATACAGCATATTTCCAAAGATGGAAAAGTTGAGCTTAATTTTGGTGACGAGATAGTAAGTAATTCTGTTGTCACATATAATGGTGAAATCGCTAACAAGCGAGTTAAAGATTTATTAAATATATAGAGGAGAGTATGGAACATTCAAGTTTATTTATGATGATCTATGTTTTTGTATTGGCGATCTTTGTTGGCTTTGAGTTGATTACGAAAGTCCCCCCAACATTGCACACTCCTTTAATGTCCGGTTCCAATGCAATTTCAGGGATAACGATTGTTGGTGCTCTCCTGAGTGCCGGCATGGAAGAATTTCATATAAGCACTATACTGGGAATGATAGCAATTATTTTTGCAACGATAAACGTGGTTGGGGGTTTTCTCGTAACAGACCGTATGTTAAAAATGTTTAAGAAGAGGAAATAAAATATGGAAATTATTAACAACATCATTTTAGTTTCTTATCTGGTTTCCTCAGTGCTGTTTATTCTGGGAATAAAAAACCTGTCCTCCCCAAAAACTGCCCGAAAAGGGAATTTTTATGCAAGTCTTGGAATGTTGCTTGCGATTGTGGCAACATTATTCGATCAGAATGTTCTGACATTCGAGTGGATTATTATAGGGTTAATTGTAGGTTCAGCTATCGGTACAATACTGGCTTTAAAAGTTGAAATGACAGGCATGCCACAAATGGTGGGATTACTAAACGGTTTTGGTGGAGGTGCCTCAACTCTTGTTGCAATCGCAGAGTTTTACAAGATACTTTATAATCCAAATATTCCAGTAACTTCAATGGATGCCGGTACAATAATTCTTAGTATTTTAATTGGTGGGGTTACCTTTACGGGTTCATTAATTGCTTTCGGTAAATTACAAGGTCTTGTAAGCGGAAAAGTAATTAAATATCCGGGACAGCATCCGCTTAATGCACTGCTTCTAATATCTGTAATAGTATTGGGGGTACTCTTTGTTTTTGATCCTCATAATACGAGTTATATCCTGATAGTTACTGCAATTTCTCTGATTATTGGTGTGTTAATCGTTTTGCCTATAGGCGGAGCCGATATGCCAGTAGCGATCTCACTTCTTAACTCTTATTCAGGACTTGCAGCAGCTTCAACCGGTTTTGTGTTAAGCAATAATGAGCTAATTATCGCAGGGGCGCTTGTAGGAGCCTCCGGTATAATCCTTACAAATATTATGTGTAAAGGGATGAACCGTTCTTTAATGAATGTTGTACTCGGAGGATGGGAATCTGCAGGTACAGTTACTACAGCAAGCACAACCTCGCAGAAGGGGAGTGTTAAATCAATTGATTCAGAAGAATTAGCGGTTATTTTTGATAATGCAAGCAGTGTTATAGTTGTTCCCGGATACGGAATGGCTGTGGCACAGGCTCAACATGCAATAAGAGACTTAACAAACATACTAGAGAAAAAAGGAATAAACGTCAGGTTTGCTATTCATCCTGTTGCCGGCAGAATGCCCGGACATATGAACATACTGCTAGCAGAGGCAAATATTGACTATGAAAAACTATATGCACTTGAAGATATTAACGATGACTTCCCAAACACAGATGTTGTTTTGATTGTTGGGGCTAACGATGTAGTGAATCCAGCAGCACGACACGATCAATCCAGTCCTATTTACGGAATGCCGATTCTAAATGTTGATTATGCGAAGACGGTTATAATAAACAAACGTTCAATGAATGCGGGTTATGCCGGAATTGATAATGAACTTTTCTTCTACCCAAATGCTTTGATGTACTTTGGAGATGCAAA
>Ga0209311_1001392_pt1 | contig 19452 bp, 8 predicted proteins | sample AD_UKC045_MetaG_FD_184417 | JGI IMG/M metagenome (GOLD analysis project Ga0209311, IMG submission 184417) | Active sludge microbial communities of municipal wastewater-treating anaerobic digesters from USA - AD_UKC045_MetaG (SPAdes) (version 2) | ecosystem: Engineered > Bioreactor > Anaerobic >... | reverse complement strand
AGCTGCACCCGCTCCGATCGCGGCAGCTGGAACCGCACCGCGGTCTCGGGATTGAAGGGATTGGGAAAATTTTGCTCCAGGGCGTAGGTGGCGGGAAGCTGGAGCATCACCTCCACCGGCCCGTGCAGGGTGCGCACACCGTTGCGGTCGAGATCCTCGATCATATAAAAGTAGCGTTCGCCCGCCACGGCGCTGCTGTCCTGGTAGTGGTAGCGCCCGTCCTCCCGACTGGGAATGAGCTGGCGGGTGATGCGGATATACTCCCCGCGCGCGGCTGTGCTGCGCATGAGATCGAATCCGAGATTGCCGGCCTCGTGGCTGGTGCTCCAGTTGACCACGACCCCCTTCCAGGCTTCCGCGGCGGCAGTGAAAGAGCTCAACTCCACACTGGTCGCAACATCGATCTCCCACAGCTCGGATCTCACCTCCTTGATGCCGTCGAAAGCGGTGACCCAGATATAATGAGCGCCGTCGCCGTGTTCGTCGCTGCGGAACTCGAAGCGCGGACCGGCGGCTTTTTTGACGCCGTCGATATACCAGCTGAAGGTGAGCGGATCGTTGTCGTAATCGATCGCCGCGCAGGTGAAAAGCTGGCTGGCGGGCCTGGTGATCTTGACCTGCCGTTCGACCGGATAGGTCGAGGTGAAGACCGGGGCCGAATCGCCCACCACACTTACCAGCAGGGAATCGATGTCAAATCCGCCGCGTCCATCCTCGACGCGGAGGTTGATCTGGTACTCTCCCTTCTGGCGAACGGTCGGTTTCCAGGTGAAGGTCCGGCTGGCGGCCGAATCAAAGAGGGCATTCGCCACCGGCGGGTTCATTTTCAGGCTGTAGCGGAGGCCGTCCCCGTCGATGTCGACGGCCTGAATGGTCATGCTGAAGCTGCGGTTGTACTCGATGCGTAGGGGCGAGACGGGCAGCTCTTTAAATTCGGGGAACTTGTTGAGCACCCCGGAGGCGGTGAACCAGACCGGGCTGTCGCGCAGGCCGAAGCGGTTGGCCATCAGGCTGTTGGTTTTGGGCTGTGAGGAGAGCCGCCAGCGGCCGGCCGCCAGTCCTTCGTCGTCGCTGATGGCCGTGGGTGTCAGGGGCTCACCGTTGTCGCTGTTGGGCATGGTCGTGAACTGGACAGCCACGTCCGGCACCGGATTGTCGTATTGATCGCTCACCCGGACGATCACAGGGTAGATGAGCTCGCGCCCGGCGGTCATCGACTGGTAATCATGGGCGAACTTGGCCAGGCGATAGGCCGCATCCGGCCCGACCGTGCAGTAAAAAGCGGCGGACTGGCCCGGTAGCAGGGGGGAGGTGGCGATGTAGATGTACTCCCCGATCCGGGTCGGCAGCAGCGGCAGCAGGGCGGCGTTGCCGCTGAGGTTGGTGCGCACCGAGTCGAGGATGACCTGGCTGCCCCCGTTGTTGTCGGCGAGGCGGAAGCTGACCGGGGCGTTGGCCACGCCGTTGCCGAAATCGTCGACGACGGCCACCTGCATGGGGGCGGGCGAGGGTTTGCCTGCAGTCCCTTTCTGGAGAGCGCCCGCCACCACCTTGAGCTGTTTGGGGCCCTGGCCGGTGGCGTAGGCGATAAAGCTGGCGGTGAAGGTCGTGCCCGAGATCTGGGCGTCGATGATCTGGGGCGGTTCCCCGGCCCGGTAGCCGAGCTGGTAGCGCACACCCGCCAGACCGCGATAGTCGGTTAAAACTGGCTCGGCGGGATTGATAGCTGCGCCGCTGTCCTGGGCAGTAAAGCGGACCGCGATGTTGGCCACCGGCTCACCCAACTTGTCGATCACCCGCACCTGCAGGGGGATGGGCAGTTCGCCGCCCGCCTGACCGGTCTGGCCGTCACCGGCATATTTTTGCACCTGGGCGGGCAGGCCCGGCACCACGGTGATGACATAATTGACCTGAGCCTTCGCCAGCTGGGGGTGGCTGCTGGTGGCCTGGACCACGGTCGCTTCGCCGGGCTTGATCCCCGCCACAAAGCGGGCGCTCGCGATGCCCAGTCCATTCGAACGTGTGGTGAAGGCGGCGAGGCGGGAGTCGAGCAGATAGCCGCTGCCGTTGATGACCGTGAAGGTGATCGGGATGTCGGCTACCGGATTGTTCAGGGCGTCAGTGACCAACACCGCCAGGGAGTCGCGCGCCAGGGTTCCGGCGTTGACCGTGATCGCGCTGCTGGAGTGGGCGGCCATTTGGCGGGGAGGCCCGGCCACAAAGACCACCTGGGCGGTGGCGATCTCCGCACCGCTGTCGCCGAGCCTGGCGCTGATTCTCTTCAGGCCGGAGCGGTTCGACCGCACCGTGCCGGCCGCCTGGCCAAGGGCGTTGGTGGCCTGGTCGGGCTGGATGAAGATCAGTCCCTGCTCCAGGGAGGAGAAGAGGATCGACCGGCCATAGACGGCGTTGTTAAAGCTGTCCTTGAGAGTGACGGTCAGCCGGCTGGTGGCGATGTTGTCGGCGGCCACGGAATCGGTCGCCGTCAGCCGGCAGGCGGGTGGGTAGGGCGCGCCTGCGGTGACATCGGCAGTGACGGTGACCGGGGAGCCGATCAAGCCGCCGGCGTTGACCTCAAGGGAATTGATGCGGCTGCCGGTTTTTCCGCCGAGCAGCCAGGTGACGGAGGCCTCGCCGGTGACCGGACTGGTCAGCACGCTGATCCACTTGATCCCGGGCGACCCGACGCTGCTGTAGTTGTCGGTGACCGAGAACTGGACGGGATGGTTGCCGGCCGGTTGGCCGAGTCCGTTGAGGGTTCGCACCCGGATGGTCACCGGGCTTCCCGCCGCCCCCGTCATCGAGATCCCGCTGAGCAGTTGCAGACTCTTGGCCGGGCTGGGATTACCGGTGATGTAGAAATCCATCGGTGATTTGACGAGATGGTTATTGTTGAAGCGGGATTCGACCTTGACAACGTTGAGTTCGACCTGTGCGTTGAGCAGGAAATGGACCGCAGCATAGCCCCCGGCGTCGGTGGATACGCTTTTGCTGGTGGCGGTATCCGCCAGTCCGGCGGTGAAGAGCTTGCCCTTCAGGGCAGGGATCTCGGGATATTTGACGGTGAAGAGCACAGGATGGTTGGGCACCGGATTGCCGAGTCCGTCGACCACCCGCACCCTGATCGGGCGGGAGAGGGGCTGATGGACCACGCCGGTGTCTCTTTCGGCCGAGACCCGCAGCAGGGTGACCGGATCCTCCGCCGCCGCGGCGGCGGTGAACTGCAGGGGCGAGCCCCGCAGCGGGCTGTGCTGATAGGCCGAGCTGGCCATGACAATGTTGGTGTCCGGCCTGCTGCCCACCCGCCAGAAGGCGGCCGCGACCCCGACATTGTTGGTCACGATGGTCATGGTGTCGCGCGCTGTCGAGGAGGCGGCGCTGCGGATCGAACCCCCGCCCCGCGTCACCATGAAGAGGATAGGCTGGCCCTCGATCACATTGCCCATGATGTCACTGACCACGACCTTGGCGGTGTATTCATCCTGGACCCTCCCGCTCCAGCTCTGTTCGCCCGCGTAGGCGAGCGAATCGGGATCCCCGGGGAAGGTCGAGGCGGTGAAGCGAACCGGCAGGATCTGCGGCCGTTCGTTGACGGTGACCTCCACGACGTTGTTGTTGACTCCGGCGAGAGCGCCGACGCGCAGCAGGGCGAAAGCCTGGCCGTTCGCATCCGTCACCCGCTCCAGCTCGGTGCGGTTGTCGCCGAAGGTGCCCTCACCGGAGATGACCTTGAAGGTGACGATCAGGCTCTGCGGGCTGGGATTGCCGTGAATGTCGCTCACCTGCACCCGGAAGGGTTCCGGCAGGGTGCTGTTGATCTTGGCTCCGAGGCCGGTGGCGGCGGTGAGCTGGATGAGCTGGTGCGGCTCGCCGGCGAGGACAGTGCCGGTGAAGGTGATGGGTGAGCCGGTGAGCTGTTCGGCGCTGCCGGCGTAGGTGGAGGTGGCGGAGATGCTGTTGGGCACCGCCGAACTCGTCCCCATCCGGTACTGCACAGAGGCGAGGCCGCCGCCGTTGGTCCTGACCGAGACTGCGCTCAGTGCGCCGTTGCCCTGGGCGAGGGCAAAAGCCACCGCATGGCCTGATTTGGTGTTGCCGTAGGCATCCTTGACTACCACCGTGAGGGTCACGCTGGATTCGGCCGCCTCCCGGAAGAGGACATCGGAGACCGGCTGAATTGAGGCCGCCGCCCCGGCGAAGGCGGTGGCGGTGAATTCGATGGGCGTGATCGGCAGGCCCGGAGCGCTGATGCGGACGCGCTGCAGCCCCTCCCCGGCGAGGGTGCCGAGGGTGAGGGTGGCTTCAGCCAGACCAGTCGGGTCGGAGAGAACATCAACCGAGTCGCGGCCGCCGAAGGTGCCGCCGCCGCCCACGACGCGGAAGCGTACCGTGGTGTTCGGCACCGGATCCCCGAAGGGATTGGTCACCTTGACCTGGAAGGGCTTGGGCAGGGTCCTGAGGATGATCTCCTCCTGGCCGTTCCCGGAGACCGGCACGAGGTTCGTCGCCCGCGGGGGCTGGATGTTCGCATAGAAAATTCTGTCCTGGATCCCCGATCCGGAAGCGGCCTGCGCCCGGATCTGATGAGGGCCCGTCCGGGTGGAGGCCTTGAAAACGGCGGCGGCCTGGCCGGCTTCATCGGTCATCACCGTGTCCGTCGCTGCGCCCGCAAAGGTGCCGCTGCCGGCCACGACGGAAAAGATTACGCGCTGGTCCGCGCGGCCGTTGCCGTAGAGGTCGCTGATCTTGACCACCAGGGGAGCTTCGAGTTCCTCGCCGGCAAAGCCGGTCTGGTTTTCTCCCGAGACGATCGTCATGATCGTCGGGGCCTCCGGCAGGGCGGTGGCGGTGAAGAGAATGGGGGCCCCGGTGAGGGGGGCATCGATGCGGACGAGGTTGTTGTCCGTGCCGGCCGAATCGCCCAGGGTCCAGATGACGCTGGCCTTGCCGCCGCTGTCGGTCGAGTCGGTGACGGTAACGGAGCTGTTGTCGAGCAGGCCGTTGCCGCGCACGATTTTGAATGTGACCGGATAGCTGAGCACCGGCCGGCTCTTTTCGTCGAGAACCTGCACCACCAGGGGGGCGGCCAGGGGCTGCCTGACGGTGTCGATCTGGGCGTCGCCAGAAATGGTGCTGATGGAGACCGGAATGCCCTCGCCGGCGATGGCCTGGAAGGTGAGGGGCGCCAGATCGGATAGGTCGGGCAGGGAGGCGGTGATGATATTGGTTGTACCATAGCCCAGGGTGAAGCGGGCGCTGGCGACCCCCTCGCTGTTCGAGGAGACCCGGATGGTGCTCTGGCGCAAGAAGTGGCCGTCGCCCTCCGTGACTTCAAACTCCACCGGCACGCCTACACAAAAGTTGTTGTAGGTATCCTTGAGCAGCACCGCGAACTCTTTTTCGAGGGGCTGCCCCGCTGTGCCGGTCAGGATGGTCTCGGAGGCGTACTGCAGGGCCAGGGGCATGAGGGCATCGGCGTAGAGATTGAAATCGAGATTGGTGCCGTTGGGAACGGCCGGGGCGGAGGCGCGCACCACCACCTGGCCGGCGGTGGAGCCGAAGGAAATGAAGGTATAGGCCGAGCCCGATACATCAGTGATGTTGGAAAAGCGCTGGGTCTTTGAACCGGTGCCCGAGGGGACATAGCCGGCATTGGTGGTCAGCAGCAGCTTGTCCAGCTGCAGTCCCGCCTCGCGGTTTTTGATGGTGAGCTGGACGAAGCCCTTGGGCAGGTTGTAGGAGCCCTTCGGACTCTCCCATGTCCAGCTGACGAAGGTGGAGAAGGAGAAGGTGACGGTGTCACTGGTGCCGAAGGTGTAAAAGCAGGAGTTCTGCAAGCCGTCCGGAGCATAGCCGCGCAGCCAGAGGCGGTAGCTGCCGGCCTTGGGGATGTAGATCTGGTAGGTGGCCAGACCGACGCGGTTGTTCACCGGCAGATAGGGGGCGTAAATGTACTCGTTGCCCGAGGCCTCGGCGTTGCCGCCGCTGACATAGGGGGCCCCGACATCGCCGGATTCGGCCTCGATCCAGATGTTGCCGTTGAAATTGACATCCAGCGAGTCGGTACTGAGCGCGGCCTGTCCGGAGATGACGCTGAACTGGACCTGGACGTCACTGACCGGCACCCCGTTGGCGTCGACGACGCGGACGGCGAGGGGTTCGGCCAGACGCTGGGTGACGGTGCCGTGCTTGTTCTCGCCCGCGGCGGCGTACATCGAATCGGGGGAGAGGGGCGGGACCTCGAGGCAGAAATTGTCGACCGCGTTGTTCAGACCCCCGTAGAGCATGATGCCCGAATAGAGCTGGCCGAAATTGCCCTGACGCTTGGCGGCATCGGTCACGGTGTTGAGGAAGTCATTGTTGAGATAGACGTTGAAGCTGTGACCGGTGGTGGCGGGATTGTAACGGACCTCGAGGATATCGCCCGGCTTGGGGTCCGGCGCGGTGGGGGGAAAGCCCGCGGTGGCGAGGTTGCCGGTGGGGACGCCGCCATTGACGATCTCGTTGAGATAGACCACGCGGTCGCGGACGCGAACCAGGTAGCCACTGGCCTGCTGACTTGGGCCGTTGAGCATCATGGCGAGGCCGCTGGCGTTGATGCCACGGTCGTCGGCCAGCTCTGACCACTGCATGGCGGCGCGGACGCCGCGCACCGCGGGGGCATAGCGCGCGGCCTTGTAGGCGGCCAGGTACTGCCAGCCCGATGAGGTGGCGCTGTTGACCAGTTCGTAGCGGGTGACGTCGATCCGGTAGGCGGGATTGAGGTCCCAGTCGGCGGCGAGGGGATCCTCAAAGTCGTCGCAGTATTCGGTGCTGGCGGTGTCGGCCATGTCCACGGAGGGGCCGATGGAGACCGGGCCGCGGTTGTTCATCTCGTCATAGGCGCGGATGCCGAAAAAGTAGCTGATGCCGGGGACCAGGCCCGAGACGCTGGCGGTTTCGATATTGCCCGCGCTCTGAGGCCGCGGCAGGGAGACCAGAATGCCCTGGGTGAAATTGGCGGCATCGAGGCCGAAGGTGGAATAGCGCATTTCGTAGAGGTTGGCCTGTCCGTTGGTGCCGTCGTCGCCGGTGGAATACCATTTAAGGCCGGCGGTGCTGCCGCTGATGGCGTCCGCCCCGAGCCAGGTGATGCTTGCCGGTGCGCTGCGATCGCCCGCGATGACGCCGCGGAGGATGCGGTTGAATTCGGTCGCCATTTTGGCATAGCCGGTGTCGTTGGGATGGGTGCCATCGCCGAGGTCGGAGAGCGGCACGACGCTGTTCATGTCGGCCAGGGTGATCTTGCTGACCACGATGCCGGGGGCATTCTCGAAGAACATGCGGTCGATTTCAGCATTGAAATCGGGGATCTTGGGGTCGGGGGAACCATTCACCAGCCGGGGGACGATCTTGCAGATGATGATGCGCTTGAGGAAATCCCCCCGGGTGCCATTGGCCCACTGGGAGGCGTAGGCGAGCAGCTGGGCGAGCTTGCCGGAAGAGGTCGGCAGCATCGAGATGCCGGCGTTCTCGGAGTAGGGGGCGGCATCATCATTGTTCATATTATTGGTGCCGAGATGGATGAGGATGATGTCGGGCTGGTAGGTGTTCATGGAGGAGGCGATGTCCCTGACGCCGGTGCCGTAACCGCCCGTATAGAACTCTTCGATTTTGGCGCCGCGGGTGAAATGGCCGTTATAGGGCGCTGCCCCGTTGGGGCCGACCAGGCTGAAATTCACCCCCTGCAGCTTGTCGTAGAGCTGGCTGCGGTAGCCCGCACCGGTGCTGCCGACACCGTCGGTGATCGAATCGCCGATGGGCATGATTTTCCACTGGGCATGGAGCCCCGGGGCCCATGCTGCGATGATGATGCCTATCCCCACCAGCCAGGCGCTGAGCGGCCGATTCTTGATTGCTGTCAATGCACATCCTCCCGATATAGGCTGCCCGGACGCGCCGGGCTGAATTGTACAGATAGACCGGTTTCTGCCCCGCACGGAGTGAGGGGTCGCCTGATTGCACGCAAATTTTATACCCTTTGGCGGCAAAAGGGGGTAATTTTTCGGCTGCAGGGGATTATTTTGGCGAAGTAAATAGCATTTAAATTAATAATAAACAGTATAAAAACCCTGAGAGGCCTCCACGGCGGCGGGCGTGCGAGCGGAGCAGGGCGGGGATGAGCCGGAATCGGGGCCGGTTTGTTTCAGGCGTAGACACCCTTGAATCAGGATTGAACAGAGCCGGCGGACGGCCGCCGGGATCATCAGAAGAGGTAGAGGAGCTTGAGGGTGACCTTGGGGCCGCTGTAGCGGGTGGTTGCGCCGATCTCCTTGCGCATATCGACATAGAGGTATTGATAGGCCGCGGAGAGGCCGAGGTGGCGGGAGAGGATAAAGTCGAAGCCGGCGCCGAAGTTGAGGGCGTAGCCGGCGAATTCCAGTTTGCTGCCGATTCCCGGCGGGGGCGAGGCGGGATCCTCGCGGCCGTAGAGGGCGGCGCCGCCGTAGAGCACGAAGGGGCGGATGGCGGTGGCGCCGAGGAGCTGGTACTTGAGGTCGAAGGCGAGGTTGACCAGCCGGCTCGCAACTGGCTCCGCCTCGCTGCCTTGCAGCTGGCGCTCCCACTGCCAGAGGTTCATTTCGAGGGCGAAGCCGGCGGCATGGGGGGAGCAGAGGCCCACGCCCCAGCACAGTCCGGTGCCCTCGACCGGTGTGAAGGGTTTACCCGGGTCGGAATCGAGGGTGCCGGGTTTCCAGACGCCGGTCTGCAGGGAAAGCGAGCCCCGGTTCAGCGGCGTGGCGGCGAGGGCCCCCGCGGCGAAGAAGAGGGCCCATATGCAGATTGCGCGCAGTCGCATCAGCGGGGATTCTGTTTTTCCTGGGGAGATCCGGCCTGATCGGCGTGGAAGCCCATGGGTGTGCTTTCGCGGACGGGTTCGGAATAGGTCTTGATCTCACCGAACTGGCTCTCATACTTGGCGATGTTCTCCTTGAGGGCGTTGAGCAGGGATTTGGCGTGCTGCGGGGTCATGATGATGCGGGCGTAGACCCGGGTCTTGGGGAGTCCCGGCACCATGCGGGTAAAGTCGATGACAAATTCCGCCGGCGAATGGGAGATCACCGCAAGATTGGAATAGATGCCCTCGGCTTCCTTTTCGCCCAATTCGATGTTCAGCTGCTGCGGGGGGACCTGCGACATCGCGTTTTTCCTCCGTTTGAATGCAAAATGAGATTAAACACTAATATAACCAAATTGGGGATTATTCTCAACAGAAATGTGAACGCAATTTTTGCGTTGCATGCTATGCCCAATTTATTTACATTCACTTATAGTGAAACGAATGCTCCGAGAAAAGGTTTCCTCTCGCCCGAGCCGGCCCCGAATCCTTCTTGGCCTCTTCATCTTCTAATCCGGGATCCCCTATGCCGCAGTCCGCGGACAAGAAACGTCTCTTTCTTATCGATGGCGCCGCCCTCGCCTATCGTACCTATTTCGCCTTTGCGCGCAATCCTCTCGTCAACTCGCGCGGCGAACAGGTCAGCGTCATTTTCGGGTTCAGCCGCATCCTGCTCAACCTGCTCGACCAGGAGAAACCCGATCTCTTCGCCGTGGTCTTTGATTCCCCCGAGCCCACTTTCCGCCACGAGATCTACACGGAATACAAGGCGCAGCGGCAGCGCATGCCCGATGATATGGCCGAACAGCTGCCCCGACTCGAACAGCTTATGGGCGCCCTCGATCTGCCCTTCATCCGCAAGCCGGGCTACGAGGCCGACGACATCATGGGCACCCTGGCCAGGGCGGCGGCGGCCAGCGGCTACCAGACCGTGCTCGTCACCGGGGACAAGGATCTCATGCAGCTGGTCGACGACCATACCTTGATCTATTATCCCCATCGCGCCGGCGAAAGTATCGAATGGCTCGACGCAGATGGGGTCACTCGAAAAATGGGCGTCCCGCCCTCCCAGATCATCGATTATCTCGCCCTCTGCGGAGATGCCTCGGACAACATCCCCGGGGTGCCCGGCATCGGCCCGGTGGGCGCCCTCGCTTTGCTCAAGCGTTTCGGCTCGCTCGAGGCCCTGCTCGAACAGGTCGATGCCATCGAATCGAAAAAACAGCGCACCGCCCTGCAGGAGAACGCCGACCTGGCGCGCCTCTCCCGTACCCTCGCCACCATCCACCGCGATGTACCCCTCGAGATCGGCATCGAAACCCTCCATTTGCGGCCGATCCCGGCGGAAAAGGCCGCCGCCTTTTTCCGGGAGATGGACCTGCCCTCCCTGGTCGACCGCTTCAGCAGCCGCACCCGCGCCGTGAACCGCTACCAGCTGGTCGGCGATCTGAAGAGCGTGGCGGAGCTGGCTGAGCGCCTCCGCAGCTGCGGGGCTTTCGCCCTTGACTCCGAGACCACCTCGGTCGATCCCATGCGTGCAGAGCTGGTCGGACTCTCTTTTTCCTGCGCGGAGGGGGAGGCCTGGTACATCCCGGTCAAGGGGCCGGCGGACCTCACCGCGGGCCAGCAGCCCCTTCCCACTGGTGAAGTGCTGAAGATCCTCGCCCCGCTGCTGAGCGATCCCGCGATCAAAAAGTGCGGCCACAACGCCAAATATGATCTTATCGTCCTCGCGCGCCACGGCGTCGAGGTGGCCGGTCTGGCCAGCGATACCATGGTCGCCGATTATCTGCTCAATCCCTCGGGCTTTCAGCACAATCTCGACGCGGTCTCGCTCGAGCACCTCGGGCTGAAAAAGATCCCCACCTCGCAGCTGCTCGGCACGGGCCGGAACCAGCGCACCATGGACCTGGTGCCAATCGAGGAGGTGAGTGAATACGCCTGCGAGGATGCCGATTATACCTGGCGGCTGCAGCAGGTGCTGATGCCCAAGCTCGACGCCCTCGGGCTGCGCCCCCTGCTCGAGGAGGTCGAGGTGCCGCTCATCCATGTCCTCATGGTGATGGAGCGCAACGGCGTCGCCCTGGACGAGCTTTATCTGGCTGCGATGTCAGGGGAGCTGGAGCAGGAGCTGGGGGTGATCGAAAAATCGATCTACGAGCTGGCGGGCCGCAAATTCAATATCAACTCCCCCAAACAACTCGGGGAGATCCTTTTCAGCGAACTCAAGCTCCCTTCCGCGCGCCGGACCAAGACCGGTTTTTCGACCGATGTCGGGGTGCTCGAGGAGCTGGCAGGTGCCCATCCCCTGCCGCAGCGCATCCTCGACTACCGTCAGCTCGCCAAGCTCAAGTCGACCTACGTCGACGCCCTGCCGCGGCTGATCAATCCGGCCACCGGCCGGGTTCATACCTCATTCAACCAGACGGTGGCGGCTACGGGCCGGCTCTCCTCGACCGAGCCCAATCTGCAGAACATTCCGATCCGCACCGAGGTGGGGCGGCGCATCCGCCGCGCCTTCATCCCCGGGGATGAAGGCCATCTCATCCTCGACGCCGATTACTCCCAGATCGAGCTGCGCATCATGGCTCATCTCTCCGGCGACAGGACCCTGCGTGACTCTTTCACCGCCGGCGAGGATGTCCACACCCGCACCGCTGCCCTGGTCTTCAAGGTGCCGCAGGCGGAGGTCACCCCGGAGCAGCGTCGGCGGGCCAAGGAGGTCAACTTCGGCATCATGTACGGGATGGGGGCCTACGGTCTGGCGTCGCGGCTCGGCCTGAGCAACGAGGAGGCGGAGCAGTTCATCCAGGCCTATTTCGCCAGCTATCCCGGGGTGCAGGAGTACATGCTGCGCACCGTGCGCGAGGCGCGTCAGAACGGCTATGTCACCACCCTGCTCGGGCGGCGGCGGATGATCCCGGAGATCGCCAGCGACAACCGCCGGGTGCGCGAGTTTGCCGAGCGCACGGCGATCAACACCCCGATCCAGGGCAGCGCGGCCGATCTGATCAAGGTGGCGATGATCCGGATCCAGAAGCGCCTCGAGGAGGAGAAGAGTGCCGCCAGGATGATCATGCAGGTGCACGACGAGCTGGTCTTCGAGGTGCCCCGCGCCGATGCCGAGGCGCTCCGGGAGATGGTGCGCATCGAAATGGAGGGGGCGATCCGGCTCGACGTCCCGATCAGGGTCGAAACCGGAGTGGCGGGCAACTGGCTCGAGGCCCATTAGGGGGCCGGGCCGCAGCAGAGAAAAATTTGCTTCCGGGTGGGGCGGGAAGGGGTGGGCAGCGCGGTCTGAAACGAACCGAGCCACAGGATGGAAGATCGCATGGAACTAGAACGCAAAATCGCCAGGCTCTTTTTCACCATCCGGCAGTTCAAGCCCCGCTGGCTGCCGGGCAAGAGCATCCGGATCTCGATCAACAGCGATCCGGTCTATCTCAGGGTGCTGCGGGCAGCGATGGATGAGATCGCCGCCCTGGCTGGCTTTTCGCGCAAGGAGTGCGCCAAAATCATCCTGGCCGTGGACGAGGCCTGTTCCAATGTCATCCGCCACGCCTATCACGATGTGGCGGGCCAACCCATCTATATAACCTGCCGGATCACCCCGATCAAGCTGGAGATCGTCATCGTCGATCTGGGCGAGCCGGCGGATATCAAGTCGATCAAACCGCGGCCTCTCGATGAGCTGCGTCCGGGCGGTCTGGGGGTGCACATCATCCGCACGGTGATGGATGAGGTGCACTATGAGAATCTGGCCAAAATAGGCAACCGTTTGATCATGGCAAAGTTTCTGCCCAGGGAGGAGGGGGCATTATGAGTCTGCAGCTAAGCACAGAGCAGCGGGGGAACGTGGCCGTCGTCGGCATCACCGGGGATGTTGATCTTTACTCCTCTCCACAGCTGCGCAAGGAGATCCTCAAGCTGGTGAACGCCCGCGACGCCAGGCTGCTGGTTGATCTGGGCAAGGTGACCTACATGGACAGCTCGGGGCTGGCCACCCTGATCGAGGGGCTCCAGCACGTCAACCGCAACAACGGGCGCATGGCCGTGACCGGACTGCGGGATGCGGTCAAGGAGATCTTTGAACTCACCCGGCTCGATACCGTCTTCAGCATCTATCCCGATACCGAAACCGCTCTCGAATGGGTGGCCTCATGACATTATCACCCGCGGCCGGGGGGCGGGCCTGAGCGTACACGCCGACATCTCCGGCCGGTTCTGGCATCCCCTCGCCGGCGCCCTCGTGCAGCTGGCGCGCTTCGGCCGCTTCGTCTCGCTTTCCCTCTACTGGCTCGTGGTCGCGCCCTTTCGCGGCCACCGCATCCGCTGGGGCTCCGCTTTCGTCCAAATGATGCGGATGGGGGTCGGCTCCCTTCCCGTCGTCGGCACCATCTCTTTCTTCACCGGCCTCATTCTGGCCATGCAGTCGGCCCAGCAGCTCGAGCCCTTCGGGGCGGTCATCTATGTGGCCGACCTGGTCGGGGTGGCGATCACGCGCGAACTGGGCCCGCTTCTCACCGCTATTCTCGTCGCCGGGCGCTGCGGTTCGGCTGTCACCGCCGAGATCGGCAGCATGAAGGTCTCCGAGGAACTCGACGCGCTTTCGACGATGGCCCTCAATCCGGTCGCCTTTCTGGTGGTGCCCCGCACCCTGGCCATGATGATCATGCTCCCCTGCCTGACCGTGATGAGCGATTTCCTCGGCATCCTCGGGGGGGCGATTCTGGCCGTGACCACCCTCAAGATCCCCTTCATCGCCTACTACAACGAGACCGTAACCGCCCTGGTGATGGCCGATTTCCTCACCGGACTTTTCAAGAGCCTGGTCTTCGGCTTCATCATCGTCATGATCGGCGCCTACCAGGGTTTTAATGTCGAAGGCGGGGCCGAGGGGGTCGGCAAGTCGACCACAGCCTCGGTCGTGAGCTCGATTTTTTTGATCATCCTCGCCGACCTCATCTTCACCGCTCTCTTTTATTCGACCTTTTAATTCCCCGTGCTTACCTCGATCACAGCCGGCAAGCTGCGCAGCCGGACAGCGCTGGCGTCAAATTCCCTCCAGCTGCGGCCGTTGACCGTCACCTTTACATTCCGGCCCGCCTGATGGTGGACCACCTCGATTCCCCCCGGCGGAAGCCGCAGCCCGCCCGATATCTCGATGCGGCAGCCATTCCCCTTCCCGATGTAATGGTAGCTGACCGGGCCATAGTAGCTCGGCAGCCCCTCCACGCGCACGCCCTCTCCTTCTGAAATCCATTCGCGGCGCAGGCCCGCCCCGATCACCAGGGCATCGCGATGCTCCTCCTCGTAAAGGAACATCGTACGCACCGAATTTATGAAATCGGAGCCGACCCAGGTGTGGGGCATGTCGCCGATGAAGCGGGGGGTTTTGGGGTCGGGCCAGACCACCTCCGCCCAGTGGCGCCAGCCGGGCGGGCGGCGGTCCTGCATGAAGAAATCGAGCAGGGCGTGGGCGCGTTCGGGCTGGCCGAGACGGACGAAGGCTCCGATGGTGCGCACCTCATAGGGGGTGTAATCGCGCCAGTGGATGAGTCCGTCGCGGCGCCGGGTGAAAAAGTCATAATAGCGGTCGAAGGTATTGTTGAGCTGCGGCTGCGGCAGGAGATCGGCGAGATTGCCGGGGTAAAGGGCGATGGCGGTCGAGGTGGGGTCAAAGTCACCGAGTTCGACGCAGCCGGGCAGGTAGTCGATCTTTTTGTAGCGTATGGCGCGCTCGAGGGAAGCGAGCAGATTTTCTCGAAAGCGGTCCCGCGAGCGGCGCAGCCACTTCTCGTCCGCGGTTTGGCTGAGGAGGCGGGCGAGTTCGACGGCGTCGTTGTAACCGCGCAGGGTGAAAAAGTTGTCCCAGTAGGAGTGCATGGGCTTGGCGGAGTAGCCCTCATGCGAGATCGACTCGGGCACGAGACCGTAAAAGGCGTCACTCGAGTCCTCTCCGACCGGCAGGTAGCGGCCGGTCATGCGCCGGGCGGTGAGGGAGTCGAGCCAGGCCGCGGCGGCGCGGATGGCGGGATAGCGAGCGCGGATAAAGGCAGTATCGGCGCTGAAGAGAAAATACTGGCGCATGGCGAAGAGGTATTCGCCGTTGCTGTCATTTTCGGGCACGGGGTCGGCCCCGCGGCGGTCGACCACGCAGGGCACCTTGCCGCCGGGGTAGAGGTGGCGCGAATACCAGTCGAGGAAATCCCTGACCTCGCGGCGGATGTTGAAGCGGAGCAGGGCGGCCGAGGTGAGGGCGCCGTCGCGGATCCAGGAGCGTTCATAGGAGCGCGAACCGGGCTGGATGCCGGCGCTGTCCCGGTTGATGAGGATCCAGGCGAGATTGGCCTGGAGGGTCTCCATTACCTCCTGCGCGGAGGCCGGCAGGTGGATGGAGACGGTGCTGATTTTGCCGCGCCAGAAAGCCTCCACATCTTTGCGCAGGCGGGGGATGTCGGCAGCCGCCGCGCCGGGGTCGTGGGCGCCGAAGGGGATGATCAGGCTGACCTGCCGGCTTGCGCCCGGCTGCAGGCGCCAGGAGTAGCGCGCTGCCCCGGAGGCCAGGGTGCGGTCGTCGGTGACTGTCTGGCCCTCGGGCAGCAAGCCTTTGCCTATATAGCTGCTGATATCCCCTTCGGCGAAGGCGGCCGCTCCAAAGGCCTCCGGGGGCGTGCTGAAGCGGATGATTTTTTCGTCGTTGACCACGGCGCGGTCGCCGCGGAATTCGATTTTTCTTATCGGGGCAGTGCCTCCCGGCCAGTTGAGGAACTGCCAGGGGGGATTGACCTGGAAGGGGCGCAGGGCGAGGTAGAGTTGTGCATCGCTGGGCCGTGACGCGGGGTTGGTGAGGGTGTAGGTCAGATAGAGGCAGCCGCGGCCGGCGGCGGCGGGGTCGTCCCGTTCCGGGCCGTCGGCGAAGGCCTCGACGGTGAGGCGCAGCGGGGGCCCCTCCCAGTCGACGCGGGGGAGGGGCAGGCAGCCGCCGGCCAGGCTGGCGCTGCTGCGGGCCTGGTGCCAGCTGTAAAGGCTGTCCTCCACGGCCAGAAACGGTTCGATCGAAAAGCCCCCCTTGTCGACCTCGACCATGCCGTCGCTGTTGATCAGGGCCTCCTGGCGGGCATTGTTGACCCCGACGACGGTCCAGAAGGACTGCTCCCCCCGGCAGTAGCGGGGATAGAGCCCGATCGGCTCTTCGCGGGCCAGGGCGCTGTAAAAGGAGTCCGGGCTCTCGAAAAAGCCAAGGTCGCGGCGCCGGGCGGCGCCGGCGATCTCGGCGGGGGTCGGCGGCTGCTCCGGGGGCAGGGCCTGGAAGGAGAGGTCGTCGATCCAGAGGGTTCCGCGGCCGCCGGAGGAGGAGGAGATCATGAATTCGAGCTTGTCCATCCTGCGCAGGCTGCGGTCGGCTGCCGGTCCCCAGGCGAAATCGATGTGGCGCCTTTTAATCGTGATCGTGCTCCACTCCTGCGGCCAGTGATAATTGCGTTTGATGTGCCACCAGACGTTGTCGCCGCTGGCGTCGAGGAGCTTGAATTCAAGGTTGTTGGCGGGGGCATGGCCGCGGATCCGGAAGGTGAACTGGAAATTCTCCGGCAGGGTGATGGGCAGCTGTTTCTGCACGCCGCAGTAACCGCCGCCGGCGACGAAATGAAAGTCGAGGCGCAGGGCGCGCCCGCCTGCGGGCTGTTCCTCCAAAGTTGTGCGCAGGCTGACCCCGTCAGCGGCGATGTTTTTCCATCCCTCCAGGCTGCCGAACTGGTCGAGAGGGGAGGCGTCGAGCCAGCCGCCGCTGAAGCCGGCGCGGCGCAGGCCGCGCAGGAGGTGGGGATTCTGGGCCAGCACGCGCCAGATCAAGCCGGTGCGATAGTTCTCGATCATCGCCAGCATCGGCCCCTGATCGATGCCAAGATAATCGGGATTGAACCAGCCCCGGCTGTTCCTTTTGCCGACGCGATAAGTGGGATTGAAGGCGTCGAGAAAGCCGTAGCGGGTCCAGAGGCGGCCGCCGTAGCGGCGGCGCATCTCCTTGAGGGCGGGCAGGCAGATTTCGGGGGCGAAGGGCATGGAGCTGCCGGCGGCGTAGGGGGCGATGGTGCCGTCGTCATTAACCCAGTCGAAGGAGACCCCGCGGGCGCTGTAGGTGGAGAAGCGGCGTGTGATCCCGTCGATGACCACTTCAGTGTCGGCGGGGCCGTCGCTGGCGGTGAAGCCCCAGATATGCTCGCCGTAATCGCGCCAGCCGCCGGGGTTGGCGATGGCATAGGCCTGCTGGGAGAGGGTAGCCCGGCGGGAGTTTTCGAAATAATCGATCCCCCTGGCGCGCATCCAGGCGTCCTGGATGGCGCGGAAATCGATCCAGACATGGGAGAACTGATGGCCGAAGAGGGGGCCGAAACTGACGAATTCCTGGCCGTGATAGGGGGCCCAGATATAGGTGGAGCACCAGGCCTCCCAGACCCCGTCGGGCAGGGGATGGGTGGGGGAGCCAAGGCCGAGGATGTAAAGGATCATCGACTCCATATAGCCGGTCCAGGTGGTGGGATTGAAACCCTCCTCGGGATGCCAGCCCATCGACATGGTTTCGCGTCCGTTCATGAACCAGTTCCAGTCCGCCACGAAATAGAGCGAGTCGGCCAGGGCGCGGATCTCCGCTTCGACGGGGTCGGGCTGGTCGAAATAGCCCTGGCAGAAGAGGGCGCCCATGATGAGCAGGGCGGTGTCCATATTCGAGAGCTCGCAGTTCCATTCGCGCTCACCGCTCGGGACCTGCAAAAAGTGGTAGTAAAATCCCTTGTGGCAGGTGGTTGTTTCGGCCTGAGGATGGGCGGCGAGTCCGCGGAAGAAGCGCAGGGCCTTGACGGTGCGCTCCGCCGCCTGGCTGCGGGTGAGCATGCGGTGCTCGACGGCGAGGGGAAAGGCGGTGAGGGCGTATCCCGCTGCGGCGATGCTGCAGGGCCCGGGTGAAGGGTAGCGGTCCGGGGCGAGGCCGGTCTCGACCGGGGTGGTATCGATGAAATAGCGGAGGGTGCGCCGCTGCACCTCCTCGAGAAAGGGATCCTGCCGAAATTCATCCGGGCCCGGCCGCGCGGTCTGGACGGAGAGGGTGAGCAGGAGGAACAAAAGGGAGCTGAACCGCATGATCGCCTCGAGTTTTTTTGATTGATTATTTCATGCTGAATGGCTACTTTAGCACCACTGATGAAACGACACGGCCCTTCCTGTCTATTTCAGGGGAGGTGAAATCCCCTTCAATTTCAACCCTACACAATCACCAGCAGAGGAGAACCCCATGTCCGATCCCCAAAAGTTCGTTCCGTTCGTTTCTCCTGAATCAAAGATGGCTGAATTTACAGTTCGGGCGCTGATCATCGGTCTGATCATGTGCGTCGTCCTCGGCGCGGCCAACGCCTATCTCGGCCTGAAAGCCGGCATGACCATCGCCGCGACCTATCCGGCGGCGGTGATCGGTATGGCGGTGCTCCGCCTCTTCCGCAACAAGGGGACGATGCTCGAACAGAATTTCGCCAGGACCGTGGGATCGATCGGCGAATCGGTTGCGGCGGGTGCCATTTTCACCCTGCCGGCTTTTTACATTTCCGGCCTCTGGCGTCCATTTTTCTCCACCAGCCACTATTTGACCGCGACTATCATCCTCATCGTCGGCGGTGTCCTGGGCATCATGTTCGTCGCCCTGCTGCGCCGGGTGATGGTGGAGGATGCCACCCTGCCCTTCCCCGAATCGGTGGCGGCGGCCGAGATCCACAAAGCGGGCAGCTCCTCCGGAACCGGTTCAAAGTACCTCTTCGGCGCCATGATCGGGGGTGCTGTGGTCAAGATGCTGGCCGAGTTCAAGCTCTTCGCGGAGACCTGGGAGCATTTCATCGCCTTTGCGCGCAAGACCATCACCGGCACAGCCATCCCCGGCGAGGGCGGCATCCTGCTCAGCTCGCCCGGCATCAGCCCGGCCTACATGGGAGTCGGCTATATCATCGGGCCCAAGCTCGGCGCCCTCAACTTCAGCGGCGGTCTGCTCGCCTGGGGCCTGTTGACGCCGATCATCCTCTATTTCCTCACCCCCTCCATGACCCCCGATTTTCTCGCGGGCTGGGCGGCCTATCTGATGGGGCTCGATTCCACCCTCACCCAGGGTTCAGCGACAGCCAGGGTGAGCGATCCGGTTTTCCAGATGTACGCGGTCTGGCGCTACATCGTCAAGCCGATCGCCATTGGCGGCATGCTGATGGCGGCCGGTTTCACCCTCTTCAAGATGCGCAAGAGCCTGATCGCCGGCATCGGCCGCTCGGTCAGCGATGTCAAAAAGGCCGCATCGGGCAGCGCGGTGGAATATGCGCGCACCGAGAAGGACATGAAGTTCATGTGGGTGGTGGTTGGCATCCTCGCCTCCGCGGTCGTGACCTTCCTGGTCACCAAGTTCATCTTCGGCACCAGTCTTCTGGTCGCTCTTGTGGCCGCCACGGTGCTGATCATCCTCGCCTTTTTCTTCGCCGCTATTTCGGGCTATCTGGTCGGCATCATGGGCTCGAGCAAATAGCCCGAAATAGCGGCGAAGAAAA
>Ga0209311_1001385_pt1 | contig 19579 bp, 26 predicted proteins | sample AD_UKC045_MetaG_FD_184417 | JGI IMG/M metagenome (GOLD analysis project Ga0209311, IMG submission 184417) | Active sludge microbial communities of municipal wastewater-treating anaerobic digesters from USA - AD_UKC045_MetaG (SPAdes) (version 2) | ecosystem: Engineered > Bioreactor > Anaerobic >... | reverse complement strand
CCATCGGTCCAGTGCCCGGTAGAGGAACAGCGCGTAGGAGTTGAGCTTGCTTGATATGCCGGGAAATCCGTTCCGTCCCCTCTCAAACTCGTATTGGGAACGCTTATCCAAAGCCTGGGCGCTTCTTTCTGCTCGGACATACGGGGGGTTGCCGATAACGGCGTCGTATTCGGGTTGATCCAGTTCGGCAAAGCGATCCATGGATGTCCATTGGTCTTGTTCCACGAGCGAGTTCACCTTGGCCGTGACGAGTATGTCGGGAAAGCCGTGGGACTCTATTTCATTTTTGAAGCCGAGGATATGCCACAGCAATTGGATTTGCGACAACACCGCCGAGAATGTGTTGAGGTCGTTTCCTGCAACGCGTTCCAGTGCAGCAATGGCGTCGGAATACTCGGCTGCGCCTCGATCGACATCGTTGCCTGCCATTTCCCGGTAGCTTTCGATGAGAAAGGTGCCTGATCCGCATGCGGGATCCAATATCCGGCTCTCCCTGGTAACGCCCAGGCGACGTATGATGTAGCGTGCGATGGATGGAGGCGTGTAGAATTCGCCCATCTTCTTGCGCTGCGCCCGATCCATGAAGCGATCGTATATACCGTTGAGGATGTCTCCCTTGATGGTTGTAAAGTCGTATTTTGCGAACTGGAAAAGTGCCCATTCGATGGCGTTGGAAAGCGTTTCGTCTCCTATCCCGAATATCCAGTCAAGCTCCGTCTCGTCGAAGGCGGAAGCGTAGAGGCGGCTTCCCTCGTGATATGCCTGCTCCAGCAATTTTGCGTAGCTGGCCTTGAAGTATCTGCGCATGTTTTGGAAGGCGGCGACTCCGCCGTTGCATATGTACCGCATATCTCCGAAGAACCCGTGATCTTCGAGGAATCGGAGCAACAGGACACGCGCCAGGATCAGATTTGCTGTTTCGATGGCGAACAGTTCGGATAGCTTCTCGTCGTCGATGCCTGTGCGGGCCTGGAAGTCGGGCAACCCCCGCAGCGCCAGTCGTGCGATATGCGGCGATTTGGCGAATACGCGCCTGAGTCTTGCCGACTCCCGATCGTGCCGTTGACTTTGTTCCCGCCCTTGCGGCCTCCCTTGTATAGTGAGGGAATGATGATCAAAATCGTTGCTATTGCGGCCATATACCGCCCAAAACTCCTCGCCTGCCGCCTTGTATTTGTCGATTTCCGGATTGATGCGGCTCAGGGCAACGGTTATGGCAGTTTGCAGGAAGATGGTTGTTTCTCTGATCTGCTGAAAAAACCGTTTGCGATTCAGCCGGATTCTATTTTCTTGTCGTTTGGATGGCGCCTGCCCTTCCATGGCCATGAGTTTTTCTACGGCGATCGTGCCAGAATCGCCCTCGCGGAACTTTTTCATCAACGGTGAGACGCCGGCCTTATCAAAGCAAAGCGGTTCTGTTTTGCGCTTGAATTCCTGCTCTCCGCATTGATCGAGCAGTATCTCGATGTCTGCGTCGGGCGTAAGCTTGCTGCCGGCCACGGGGCGCATTATCCAGGCGTTGGGCTCCACCATGACGAACCAGGCGGTGTTCGACCCGATATACTTTGCCTTTTTCTCGAAGATGATTTCCCGTGATGTTGTATCGATAAAGCAGTTGTGCTCATCTTTGGCCTCGACGACGATCCAATCGATCTTGTGCGGGCGTCCCTTTGTATCCTGCATGCCCGAGGACGCACGGACGGTCACGTCGGGGCGCCCTCCTTCGCCGGAGGTGTCGATGTCCACATCGCTCACTGGATAGCCGAGGAAATGGATGAACAAGTCCCTGATCGGGCCATACATCGACGCCTCTTTTCCCTTTGGTGTGGATCTCAGTTTGCCTGTGATTTCGTCGAACGATAGCTTGGACATGCGGGGACGGCCTCCTCTCAATCCGCCGGTTGCACGTTGGCTTCCGGCCTTTTTCTGACGGACGGACGCGGCCTGACGGGTGGGCGCTTCGGTTGGTCCCAATATATGGACTTGCAATGCGGACAAGTGCGCGGCCGCTGCTCGTCGTGGTACATACGCGAGCGCCATGTGTTGCCGCACCGGACGCACAACACCTCCGCCAGCGGCACCTCCGTGAGGCCATCGATGTATCCCCTGCCCTCTTCTGCCTGGTTTGGATCTCGGCTGAAGACGTTATCCAGGCGTCGCTGGTGATCCTCGTCTCCCCCGTACTCGGCACCCAAGTGCCGGCGCTTGAGACCGTGGATGTACATGGTCCAGTAGCGGTCTCGGTCCTCCAGCTCCTGCATTTTTTCTGCATAGACCAATCTGCTCGTGTATTCCGCTTCGTTCATTCCATTCTTCCTTTCCCCTGTGTATCCGTATGCATGCCGCCCCCGCGCCGCACCTCGGCCGAGAAATGTGACCGTTTGTGGCGGGCTCGGCCGGTCGCGATAATCAGGCTTGAAACAACCAGCTCGCGTGCAAAGAACCTGTTATTGCTACCTCGATTTCTTCCCCATCCTGCGGGTAAAACAGCGGCGCCGGCAGGAAAAATGTGACCGTTTGTAGATGCAAGCGTGACCGTTTGCGGCAGCCGACCCTCCCCGTCGTGACCGTGTGCCCAGGGCAGCCGTCGCCACCTCCTGCAACGACACGCGCATCTCCGGGCATCACCTGCTTTTCGGCCTGTCCCAGTAGGGGCTTTTGCAGTACGGACATATATGCGGCCGCTCGTTCGTGACCCGTGGGTGCCAGAATCTCCGGCATCTCTGGCAGGCGACTTGCCTGGCCATGATCTCTGTAAGCGCGTCCCGGTAGCCTCTGCCGCGCTCAGCCGTTTTTCGGTCCAGGCTATAGACCGCTTCCAGGTGCTTCTGGTGCCTCGTAACGGAGCCGCCTTCCTTCTCCCCGCCCTTGTAGCGTCGCTTCAGCCCGCGCATGTAACCATCCCAATAATCCACGAATTCTCCGTGCGCCCGCATGCTACTCGCGTAGGCCATTTTTGCGACATATTCTGCATGTCTCATTTTTTCACCACCTTTCATACATCCAGGCCGCCGTCGATCGCCAGCTCGATCCTCTTGCTGCTCGTGTATGCAGCCAGCGCGTTGATCAGACTGCATTGCGCTCCCGATCAAAATGGTTTGAGCCAAGGGATCTGCTTGACGAGCCGATACCGTCCCGGCAGTTCCAGCACTTTGCCATCCCGCTGCGTCCAGACAGAGAAGTGCCACCGGGCCGGCTGCCCCGAGCGGTCCCGGTCGGCGGGGGTAGGCATCCGATCTAACTGCTGGATGCCCATGTGCAACGCGTATGGCGAGTCGCTGTTGTCCTCGAACATGATCTCTATAGCCTCTTCTCTTCCCTGCGCGGGCCATGGGCCTTTGGACACGACGACCTCCCTGGCGGTCTTCCACTCGGCAATTTCGGGCGCCATTTTCTCCGGAACCAGCAGCCGAAACGTGCCGGCATTGATCGTCAGGAAGGCGAACCCCCGCTTTGCCGCCTCACTCGCCCAGTAGTTCGTATCCAGAATCTCCGCGCCGTCGTTGGTGACCGTAAGTACAAACTCCATTTTTCTCTCCTCCCTACATCCGGCGTTTATTACCCGCAGTATATTCCATGCCGTAGAAAACGCAAGCCATCATTTCTTTGTTTGCGGTCTCAGTCGGGGGGCTATCTTTTCGGGTTTTGCCATTTTCCGCAGGCCACGCACACTTCGCCGCTGTCCTTGGTGGTGTAGATCGGCCCTTCGCAGAACTTGCAGGTTTTCAGGGCCTTCCCCTCCTTGTTGGTATCGTAGGAAAGCTTGCATTGCTTCGCGTTCGCATCGGTACACTTTGCGTAGTATTTCTTCCCCCAACTCCTCAACGTCATATCCGACGCGCACTTGGGACATTTACCGACTGCCACGCCATTGCCGGCGGGCCCGGGGCCCTCGGAGTCTTGCCATTTTCCGCAGGCCACGCACACCTTTTTGTCTGATTTCGTTACATAAACCGGTCCCTTGCAGGCCTTGCATGTAACCATGGGCGTACCGCCCACGTCAGTATCGTAGGACACCTTGCATTGTGGATCTGCCTCGGCGGAGCAGCGTGCATAGTGCCGGCCCTCCCAGTCCCGCAGGTGCATGGGCGATCCGCACTTAGGGCACTTGCCCACGACTTTGCGCTGATAGCCGTTGCCGCCGTTGTGTCCGGCCGACGCTCCTGCTGCCGTGTGCGTGGCAACGGCATTCGTTCCGGTGGTCGTAGGCGCTCCGCCGCCATTTGCCGTCGGCCTCGGTTTTTGCTGCCTGATTTCGCCCACCATCTTGGTCACGAACTCCCGGATTCCCTGCATGAACTCATCCCTGGTGGCTTTCTGCCGGCGTATCACCTCCATCTTTGCCTCCCACTCGCCGGTCATCTTGGGGCTCTTGAGGGTGGCGTTGCGGATAGACCGGATCAGGTCGATCCCCTTTGTGGTGGCCTGCAAAACATTGCGCTGCCTTTCGACGAAGCCGCGCTTAATCAGTCCCTCGATGATGTTGGCCCTTGTGGCCGGGGTTCCCAGGCCGCAGTCTTTCATTGCGCCCTTGAGTTCGTCGTCGTCCAGGTCTTTCCCGGCTGTCTGCATGGCGCCGAGCAGGTCGGCTTCGCTCAGTCTCTTGGGAGGCGTGGTTTTGCCTGCCTTGGTTGTGAGGGAGTTGACGGCCACGGCCTCGGCTTTTGCCACTGCGGGCAACGTCCCGGCGGCGTCTTCTGCTGCTGCTGCGCTATTTCCTACGTCAGCCGATCCGTCCTTTGCCTTCTTGGCTGCCTTGCCCGGAGGATCCACGGCGGACCATCCCAGTTCTTTGACGACGGTCCCGGTGGTCCTGAAGTTCTCCTGTGCAACGACAGTAGTGATTACCGTCCTGCATTCGACCCTCTCCGGGAAGAAGGCGGCGAGGAATCGCCTGGCAATCAGGTCGTAGATGCGCAACTGTTCGCCGGCCAGGAATCTTGCCGGATTCTCGGTAGGCGTCAGGGCGGGATGATCTTCAACCTCCTTGTCGTTCACGTACCGTTTGTCCAGGCTAACCGGCCATCGTTTGCGGAGATCCGCCACGAACGGGTGCAGCTCGATAAGCTGCCCCTGCACAATGGCCTTGATCCATCCGGGCGCTTTTTTAGCGTCCGCCTCGGTGAGGTGCCGTGAGTTTGTCCTCGGGTAGCTGATCAGCTTGGCCTCGTAGAGTTCCTGGGCGATCTCCAGCGTTCTTTCCGCTGTCATGCCGAACCGTTTGTTCGCTTCCTTTTGGAGGGCCGTGAGGTCGTAGAGGAGTTCCGGCTTTTTCTTCTCTGTTTTGGAAGACACGGAAGCCACTTTCCCCGGCTGGCCGGACAGCTTCAGGAGCATGCCCTTTGCGTCTTTCTCGTCGTGAAATCGGTCCTGCTCCTTCCCGTCGGCATCCTTGCGGAACCATTTACCGACGTACTCGCCCTTCTTGGCCCCGAAAGTCCCCCACAGCGTCCAGAAGTCCTTTGGCTGGAAGTTGACGATTTCCTGCTCGCGTTGTACGAGGATTGTCAGCGTGGGCGTCTGAACCCGTCCGATTGAGTAAACGCCCTCCCCTCCCGCCTGCCGCATGGCCAGCGTCTGGGCGCGAGTGCAGTTCAGGCCGACGAGCCAGTCCGCCTCCTGCCTGCAACGCGCTGCGTCGCGCAGGCCAGTGTATGCCGAGGCGGGCTTCATCTTGGCGTATGCGTCCCGAATGGCGTCGTCAGTCAGGCTGGAGGTCCAGAAGCGCAGCACAGGCTTGGTGCATCCTGCCTGCTGGTACACCAGGTCAAAGATGAGTTCGCCTTCCCTTCCGGCGTCGGTGGCGTTGACGACATCCACCACGTCCTTGCGGTTCAGGAGTGCGGCTACAGCGTCGTACTGATCCTTGGTGTTCGTGATGGGCGCATACTGGAACCGATCCGGGAAGAACGGGATCGTATCCATGCGCCACGCCTTCAATTTGGGATCGTAACTGTCCGGCGGCAGGGCTTCGACGAGATGCCCGATGCACCAGGTAACTATGGTGCCGTTCCCCTCGATGTAGTTCCGGCCTTTGCCGTTGATACCCAGGGCAACGGCTATGGCCCGCCCCATACTTGGTTTTTCGCTAACTATTACGCGCACTACGATTATCCCCTCCTTATGATTTTGGCAAACTCTTTGCGCAGTATGCCCCGTACCCATATCGCTTCTGGGTCTGTGCCAGGCTCAAAGTCTCCTATGATAACCGAGTCGTGTGACAGAGTCGAGAACGCGGCATGCACGAGATTGTCGATGATGTCCCGTTTTTTATTGCTCAATCCTTCCCCGCTGTTTTTCGTCTGCTCCTCGAAGGCCGAGATGTAGTAAGACAGCCGCTGGACCAGGAATCCGAGATCGTCTTTTGTGATGGTAACCCGGTCGTCGTAATGAAACGGCAATTTCCGCTCAATTTCCCTCAGTTTTTCCTTATCAAAGGCAACGAGTTTCTTTCGTGCCTGCAAGTGCTTGGTTTCTGGCATCTATTCCTCCTCTGCTTATAGGGTCCCTTCTTTTTGAAACCGAACCAGCGTTTCCCTGTCTGCCTCGTCAATGCTCATAGGGTCTATCCTCTCGGCTCCTAAATCACGCAATGCTTCCGTGGCGGCCACGCCGAGGCCATGCGACCGAAACATGATGCTGACCGCACAAATAAACCCCTTCTCGAATTCAGTTGCCGGCAATTTATTCATGACAATCTCCTTTCTGCTGACATCCCGCTTGCGGCAATTACATGCGACACTTCTCGAGCATGGCTATCGCCGCCGGACGCCGTAGCTTATGCATCGCATCATGTACGATCTGCCGTATCCGCTGGATTGACAAACCAAGCTACTCGCCAATTTCCGCGAGAGTATGAGGAGTGTTATCGACCAACCCGTAGCGCATAAGCATGACCTGCCGCTCTTTAATGGACAGCCTGGACAAGGCTTTTTTCAGATTTTCCTCCAGCAGCCTCTCCGCTGTAACATCCTGGAGGATTTCTTCTGGGTCGTGGTCGTATGACAGGTATCGCGTCGGGACCGACTCCAACTGATCGAACTGAACCTCCTGATACTTCACCACTTTCCCGCTCAACTTCGCGGACATCTCATCGGTAAACCACTGAGGGTATATATCCTCAAACGGGATGCGGAAGTATGCTTCCAGCTTCCTTGCTATGCTTCGTGGGTGTGTGCTTGCCGACCCCGGAATGTACCGGAAACTTATCATTTGACCAAGAATGACTGCTGATATTCCGATATGTTCCGCGAGTTCCTTGATGGTCATGTTATTTTCCTGCATGTATTGGTACAGGAACCCGTGCTTTGCTTTGGCCTCGATTGCTATTTTCATATTGCCTTTCTCTTCAGCTTTTACAGACCAAGCCTGCTGATCAGTTCGTCTTCCGTCCACACGTCAATACCGAGCTGCCGTGCTTTTTTGTTTTTGTCGCTGCCGGACTCAGGATCGTTCGTGACCAGCACGTTCGTTTTGGCGTTGACCGACTTTTGGAAGACATGCCCTGCCTTTTCGAGCCGTGCCACGAGTTGATCCCTGGAGCCGGAGTTCAGTTTTCCGGTGATGCAGACATTCATGCCGCCCTTCTGCTCCTCCTTGGCCTCGGAGTATGTTTCCTCCACGGTGATATGCTGAGTGGCAACCAACGCCCAGGCCATCAGCGGGGAGCCAAGGCCCTGGATGATCTTGGTTGCGTTGACTGCGGAAATACCCTCTATCTTGACAAGCATTTCCATCAACTTGCCTGCTTCGCCTTTCATTGCCATGCTTACCAGCATCCCGATAGGATAAGCACGGCAGACGGGTTTACAGATTGTGCGTCCGATCCCTTCCGGCGACGCGACAGCCAGCGCGACGTAATCCTTGATCGCATGGCCTTTGATTGTCGCGGCGATGTTGGCGATCGAGACTTTCCCCAGGCCTTCGATTTGGGCCGCCTGTTCCATCCTCGTAGCATCCGACACGAAATCGTACAGGCTCGGGACATTCGACAGCAGGCCGTTCTCTACGAGCTTGAGCAGGGTGGACTCGGCGATCCCCTTGAATCCGTTTTTTCGCACCCACTTGAGGAGCTTGCCGACGACGACCGCCTCGCAGTCGGGGTTGACGCAATACATATGCGATGCCGTGTCGTTTGCTTGCAGGGGATGCGAGCATACCGGGCAGACCGAAATGAAAGGCCACGGCGCGATCTGTTCGTTATCCGGCACGTTCAGCTTATCTACGTAGCCGATCACGTCCCCGCTGAGGGAAAAGAGCATCTTCGTCCCCTCCCCCAGTTGCATCTCCTGGAACCGCTTGTGGGAGGAGATCGAAGTCCGCTGGTAGGTGCGCCCGCCGATCACCACCGGCTTGAACACGACGCAGGGGGTGATCCGCCCGGTCGGCCCCACGTCGAACTCCATCCGCAACGCCTCCGTGGTCATTTCGTAGGGCGGGTACTTGAGGGCGCGGGCATATTTCGGGTAGGTGGATGTTCCCTGATGCCACCCCAGTTTTGCCCGAACATCCGGGTCGAGAAATTCGATCACCATGCCATCGGTCGTGTGTTCCCACCTGATGCGGGCATCAGCATTGCGATCATAATGACGCCCAATTTGCTCCACGACCTCTTTGAGGGTTCCCAATATTGGGATGAACCCGCAACTACAATAACCGCCATTATGCAGCCGATAGAGCTTGGAAACTGCTTCCACGCGGGTCATGGCAGGCACATCGTCCCCGAAGCTGATGTCGAGGGGAAAGAGGTCGATGTACGGCCCGTACTTCTGGGCGTCGTCACGTCCGAGGATGCCGGTGATCGCGCCTCTGGCGTCAACCAGTTCCCTCCCCCGCAGGCGGGAGATTTCTGCCATTTTGCTGTTTCCGACCATCGCTTCGTATTTGACGCCGCACGTTACCTGTTCAGGCAGCGTCCGGTCGGCAAAGAGGCCTGTCACATCCACGCCGAATCCGTCCTTGCCTCGCGTGACCGCCTTGGCCACGACGCCGTTGACGTATTCCAGCAGCACCGAATTGCCGTCCATCTTGTGCGAAAGGCCGAGGGAGATGACATCCTTATCAAGCGAGAAGGAGTCGCTGTATGCGTCCCTGATCGCGCTCCCAAGCCAATCCTCCAGTTCCGCCATGTTCTTGGCCTTCTTGAGGGTGGACATCATCCGGTCATATCCGTGGCTCATCGAGGTCGTCCCTTTTGCACCGGATACGATCTCCCCCGTAAACCGTTCGTAAGCCTCGTTGAGGAGGTCGTAATCGTTATCGGACAAAAGCTTTGCGTCCGACTCGTAGTAGGCCTTTGCCGCCGCTTCCAGCAGGGCTTTCACCTTATCCGCTTCCGCCTGGTCGGAGATAGCCCCCGCCATAATGATACCTCCCAAATCGTTGATAGCCCCCGCTGTTTCCGCTGTCTGCTGCATTTCCATATATATTATTTCCTCCTTGTCGTTTTTAAAGTACCGGTCTCTCCCGGCGGTCAAGCCTCAATACCCGGCTTTCGGTTCCGCTGCCATTTCAGACCGGCCTCAATGCAGCGAATTGAGGGGTTCCGGCCTCCGGGTCTGGACTCCCGGCTCAACGCAAGGGATCGCCTCAGTCGCGTCCATTGCGTGATGTCGCTGGTCAGTCTATTTTCCCCCCAAGCCCGCAATATCCAGAATCTTTTCGATCCGGGTCGGCAAGCCTCCAGAGCATGCAGCCGGAAGCGATGCACTTGAGGCCCAACTCTCTGCTGGATATTATCCTGTGTAGCCCGCCGGGAGGGGACGCAATGTTCACCATTGGACACCACTTGCGCCTTGCTTCTTGTTCGGTCACGCTGCCCTCCCCAAGATCGTCTTGATCCGGCGGAAATCCAGCGCATCCTGCTGGTCCTGCGCGACGTGTTGCTGTAGGTCGCGGTGGAGATTCCGGTAGTTGTTGCAACTCTTTTCCAACCAGGCCACCTTCCGCTGGAGCCTTTCAACTTCTTCGCGCATTGCCCGGAGCTTCTTGAAGATCGGCTTTTTGCTATCCTCAAAAATCTGTTTTCGTATCTCCAGCCTGCGGTATGCCGCTTCGATGTCGTCTTTGCTCATGTTCCCTCTCATCCTTTCTTTACCTGCAATATATACTTTGACGGATGAATTGTCAATCATTATTTTGCATTTTTTCATCTTTTTTTGCACCATTCGCCACAAAAACCCCGTCCGGGCATTTCCTTTGAAAGTGCGTCTAAGCTAATGGAATTATATGATATATATTTTCTCTTTATTTGAAATAAATGTTTGACACCTTGATGTAATTGATATATGATGCAATCATCAAAAACAAAGGGGGAAACCAGGATATAAAATGAGTGCAAGTCTTGAATTCCCGCCCTCGCGGGAGAATAAAATTCGGTTGGTTTTATTCACGGAAACGGGGTCCGGGCCGTATTTGTTTACCGATGCAAAAGACCCCGTGGAAGTGCTGGTGCTGGATGGGGACACAGATTGCTTCCCGGACAGCGAACTGAATGTTGTCGGCGGCGAGGCATTTCGCGCCCGCACCGAGGACGTAACCGAGGCCCCGGCCTACGTAACCCGCCTCTTTGACAACTACCGGGAAGGGAGAACGCCATAATGTGTTGCTGTGACAGGCCGACCGTCAACGGTCAGTATGGATACAAATGGTGTGATGGCCGAGCCAAGATCCACCCGGTAGATGCGCCCGCGATAGAGGAGGGGGACATCATCATTCTTGACGAGCCGGGGAGGTGTCGCGGTATTGATTCGCACTCTTACCATTTCCGCCTCGTGCAGAGGGAACATGGCGGCATCGCCCTGCTGGTGCGGCATGGCGGGGGAGATGAAGCAATCAATAGAATATCAAATCAAAAGGTGTTCCTGACACACCTATGCAATCTCGACTCTGACGGGAGGTACTGGGTGATGTGCGCCCTATACCACGCCTACAAAGACGCCGCGAGAAGGGCCACTGAACATGCAGACGCAAGATGGCGGCAAGCAGCGGCGGAAAAAAGGATCAAAACCAGAAAGATGCCTGGACGCAATATCGTCCGGGTGTGGATTGCTGACAAGACGAAGGAGGAGGCACGATGAAACCGAAATACTCTCCCCAACCCTGGGAAGCCCGTAAATTCAACGACACGAAAAGCACGACGATATACGCAGCAGGGATCAACCATTCCATAGCGTCGGTGAAATCATCCGCTGACGCGCACCTCGTTGCAGCAGCGCCCGAGCTATTGGATTTCGCTATCCAGTACCTCTACAGCGAGCACAACATCTGCGCCCCGCACCACACGGCGGCTCCCTACAGCAGAGAGCAACTCAAAGAAATGGCCCTCAAAGCAATCGACAAGGCCGAGGGAGCGGAAGCGATATGAGCAAGACAGCATGATACGCCCGCGCCGTCATCTCCTGATTGCATTGGAAGTTATTGTAATCGCAAGCGAAAATATATTTAATTATTTGATAAATAACGCTTGACATCTTGATATACTTGATGTATGATGCAATCATTGAATGACGGAGGACAACGAATGCAAAGTGATGAAATCAAATGGTATGAATTTGATCATGCCGAAGCCAAGGGTTGCATCGGAATACAGCGGAATCATTACGGTCTAACCATACTGCGTAAGACCGAAGCCGGTGTTTCGGAGATAGCCTTGATCGACCTGTTCTATGCCTCGGAGGAGGGCAAGGAGTGCTTGGCCACCGGCTACGATAAGCCTTTCATCCAGATTTGTGCCCTCGCCCCGAATTTCGAGGATCATGTGGGCGGGATCTCGTTTTTAGAAGACGAGACTTTGCTGTGGTTCAACAAGCGCGAGGCCGAATCCGTGCCGCATCCGGCATACGGCGGAATCGACTGCTATCGCCTTGGGGCAGAAGTTTAAGGAGATCGACATGAAAATAAAGCATACGCCTGGTCCATGGAGTATTGACCCATATCAAGACGAAGATTGGAGAGTAAACATAAGCAGCAATGGTTGGAATGTTGCTTCTGCTTATCACATGACGGACGATCCGGTAAATGTCGATGATGAATGTATGGCTAACGCCCGCCTCATTGCCGCCGCGCCCGAACTTTTGGACGTGCTCAAGGCATGGACTGAATATGCCATCAACAAAGATGTGCCTTTTGAATTGATTTCTCAAACCCGTGCCGCCATCGCCACGGCCGAGGGAAGGGACGCATGACAAAAACAGAGAAAATAATTCTGCTGGAAAGCAAGATTGAGCAGTTGGAGCACGACCGCTTGTATCTCAGGGGTTGCCTTGCCCGGCTGGAAAAGCGGCATGAGCAACTAAAGCGCGGTATCACGAGCGTCAGCGGAACCGACCTCGCCTACATGATGGAATTTGAAGCAGCGAACAAAGACAAAGACCTGTTCGATGTCTATAATCAGTTTCTTTATTCCTTCGGGCGACCTTTGGCTGATGGGCGCGTATATCCCCGGTTGAGCTGCCCGAGAGTCTAACTGCACGGAAAGAAAGGAGAAGGTATGCATACACAGGAAAACGGCAGCCATCCGCTTGAGAAGCCTTGCATAAAAGAGGATTCAAAAACGCCCCTTGAGTTGTTGCATTTGCCGTACGAAAGAGATTGGGCGCAAGACGGAGAATATACCGGCCCCGGCGACAACCCGCCGGGATATGTCGGAGATATGTATGAAACTAATCATATTGGCCACATGGATAAAGAGGAAGAAGGGATATGGACGCCGGTAGCAGATTGCTATAATGGCCTGTATGCCGCCTTCATTGTGAAAGCCTGCAACAGCCATCATGAATTGGTGGCGGCGTTGACAGAGATAGCCTCTGCGTTGTCAGCACATCCCGAGGCAAACCAGGGCAATAGCAAGGTCCATTATTGCATGCACAAAGCAAAAGCCGCCATCGCCAAGGCGGAGGGGGGAATTATATGATACGCGGCGATTATACTTCGAGGAAAGTGTGGATCGGGGATAAGGAACTGCTTCCGGATCCAAGTCTCAAAGTGATCAAACATAGTCCGGATGGTTTCGCCTGGGGGTATGGTGGCTCCGGTCCTTCTCAGTTAGCCCTTGCAATTCTCATAGAGCTTCTTTCCGATACGCATACGGCATCGCGTCATTATCAGGATTTCAAATGGGCATACGTGTCGAAGTGGCAGGGTGATTTCGCAGAACCCGTCGCCAACGTAAAAAAGTGGATTGAAGACAATGTAATGAAGGAGGGATGAAAGTGGAACGGCCTGAAATCATCGGGTACAAAGTTGAGAAATACGCAGCAGACGGGCATGGTGGCCCAAACGATGAGTATCTCATAGGGACAGCTCGCACCTTGAAAGCGGCCCGCGCCATCGTCAGACGCGCCATGGGCCTGAAGCGACTCAGTAGCGCCCGCAGGTGGACCGGCGGCGAGGATGACATGATCGAGGCCTACCACGATTATCTGGCCTCTGAACCAAAGGGGGTCGGATGCGGGGGCGTTTCGATTGCCCCGAGCTACGCAGGGGACGACCAAGGGGCAAGGGAATGACTGGGTCCACATCGGCTATATAACACCGAAGCGGTCAAATAAGCAGATATACGAACAATGCACGGACTTGGATAATGAATAAAATCAACGATCGCGAATGGTTTCCGTCCCTGGGAAATGCAATCGAGACCGGGGAGATACGGGCCTTCGGCACAAAGCGCGAGGCGTTGGAAACAGCCGCCCAGTTCGGATGGGGCCGGCGAGTACTGATGGTAGAGCGTCGTTTTGAGAGGGTTTACGTGGTCGGAACCGTGGATTTCCAGCCGCAAAGAGAGGGCGATCTGGAGTTTCAGACCATCAGAATGCCGCTTCTAAGGTGGGAACGAGGGGAAGACGGGATAAAGTACCAGCCCGTAGTGACGTTGCGGAAACCCTATAACCAAGAATGAGCAGAGAAAGGGAAATACCATAGCGCAAAGCATCATAGACGTCGAAGAGGGAAAAGCGAAGGACGTACCCGGAATCAGATACAGTCTCGATCCACGCGACGTGGGTTTCGACGTACGGGTAACGGAGCATATCGTCGAATTTCGGGAGGAGGACGATCCGATCTGCGTAACGTACAAAACGCGCTCCGGTCAGAAGCGCGTCATGGGGGGACCGCTCACAGACGTGCTGGAAGCCCTCCGGGGACACGGATACCGGGTGACGTCAGCAAGCCGGGAAGAGAGGGAGCGAAGGAGAAAAGGAGAAAAGGAGAAAAAATGAAGAAGAAAAAGGAAAGTAAAGCAAAAGGTTCCACCGGGACCGGCCAGGCCGAGGTCGAGACCGGCACCGAGACCCGCTCTATGATCGTCCGAAAGGTGCCGGATGATCTCCGCCGCGAGTTCCGGGTGTTGTGCGTGCGGGAAGGGGTAAGCCAGCAGGACAAGGTCATCTCCCTCATGCGTGCGGCAGTGGACGAACAAAACAAAAAATGAGAAGGGCGAAAAATGCGAGCGAAGAACTATCTTAGTCAGCCACCCCACGGCTAAAGCCGGGGGCTTGAAAGGGTCCTGAGCTGACCAGGCTAAGTCGCCGTAGTTAGGAGACTACGTTACCGGCGAATATATAGGCACCTTGGGATGCTCGCCAGTCCCAAGCTCTGCGGCAGGTGGTTAAACAGGTCTAAGGGGTTAAGCCAGTGCTGCCTGCACACAAACCGCCGGATAACATTGCCGAGGCAAACTTTACCGGGGAAACCCGCGTAACCGGACGGGAAACCGTCCACCCAATTTGAAGGAGAGATTTTGCAGCGCGTTTTCGTAGTGGACACCAATCCAGCCAGAGCGAGATGGTTCGAGGCGCCCGCAGCCCCTGAGCCGGGTTGCGGGCCCGGCAGCCTGGGCGCCTGACCACGCGCCTACACGTGCGTCAGGCGAGCCACCAAGGATGGCCCAGAGGCAACGTGCGACTGGGATGGGCACGTCGCGTGGATGAGGCGAGGGAGATGCGGATAGGAGAAAAGACTACGGCAGGAAGGCTGCTACAAGGAACAGCCTGGGTTGATGCGATACAACTGGGGTTGTAGTTGACGTACTCCCCGCCTGAAAGGCGGGGATTCTCGGCGGGACGGATGTAAGGAGGGGGTCTCCGGTCGTCGGTGCAGCGCCAGCGTGCTTCCACTCGCTCACGGCAACGGCGGCCGGAGGAGAGACATGCTGCGGCGGTGGAGATCAGGAGGCAGCCTAATCTGTCGCCGCCGCCGTACTTGTCTCTTTACCCCTTTCTTTTCTTTTTTTTCCGGTTGGGATCCAGATTGAGTACGACGTTTTCGACGAGCGGATGTCGCCGCCGTTCGGGGCCGACATACTTTGGCGTGTAGGTGTAATCGGGCAAATCCTGTTCGATGTGCGCTATGGATATATCGAGCAGTTTGAGCATGTAGTCGAAATCTTCGCGCCGGAACTCCTCGCCCCGGTCTTCACGCGACAATGCGTCGTTCACATCATCCTCATCGCAACCCTTGGAGGCCTCCTCTATGGTTAGCATCCAGAGCGCGATCAGGTCGGGCAGGGTCTCGTTCATTTGTTTCTTATCGCCAGTGGCGTAAACTTCTTCCATCTTGTCGCGGATCTTTCTCAGTGCTACTGCAGCATTGCGCATAATGTTCCCTTCTATTGAATCTTTTCTTTTATTATACTTCTTGCCGGGGTCCCCCCATGTCACGCAATTCTTTGGATCTTGGCGCGGTTGCGCCTGTGCAACAGGCCGTCGCGTCTCAGCGGATTCCCAACCGCTTCCGGTATGATCCGGGGGATTCGTAGTCCGGCAATGCCCATATGCCGAGGCGCTCGGCCTGTGCCGCCGATTGCGCCGCCATGAAGCTTTCCCGGTATTGGCGTCCGAGATACTGCGGCAGGACTTCCGCATGCCCCTCCCGGACCATCTCCAGGTTTATGCACCGGTCGCCGAGCCAAACGATGCCCACCATCCGCCGGTAGCGATCGATGTCCATGATTTGGAGAATAATCTCTTGACCATCAATCTTTTCTGCCAGTGCGGATTTCGCACGCTCCCCGTATGGTTGCCCAGGCTTGCTGATCTGTCCCTTCCGCTGGTTGCTCTTTTCCGTTTCCTGCGCGTCTATTCCGTACAGCCGGACCCGGAGCTTTGTCTGATCGTGCGTGACGACGTGGATTGTATCTCCGTCGGAGACGCGCACTACGACGGCCGACACCGCCCTCTCGATCGTTCCCGCCTGGGCCAGCGGCAGCAGCATGGACACAATCCACGCAACTGCGAGCACTACCGCCACAGCAACAAAGAGCGTGCGTTTTGATTGAACCAGCCTCACCGGCCAGGCCGACCGTTTGTACCTGGGAGCGATCTTTGTGAGACATCGGCCCAGGTCGTTGCGATCCGATTGAAAATAGAAGATTTTATTGAACATGGCCATGCCTCCTTCTCTCTCTGCAAATGGGGCCTTTGGGGTGGTGCCGCCTTGCCGTGCAGCACAGGCATCATCACTGAGTTCTGGACCTGATGCATTGATTATACTCATTGACGCTGGTGTTGTACTCGGCAACCATGGCGCTAAGTGCCTGCCGTTTATCCCTGGCCGCTTCGATGACACGATTGTACTGTTGGATTTTTTGATTGTATATTACGGCTTTTGCTCTCAGTTCCCGTTTGGTGTCCTCGCGAAAAAAGCTGGTGCGAGCCGCATAAATCCGATCCGAGTCGATCTCCTCGCTTGCGGTTTCGAGTTCTTCTTTCATTTGCTCGATATTCGCCGACATGCTGCTCAATTCGCCTCTCACGCGCTCAATCCTGTATTTCAAGTTTTTTGATGGAGCAACACAGCTTTGGCGGAGAAGGACGGGCATCGCCGGGAAGGAGGGGGCGGCCTTCGCAAAATGCTCCCGTTGCGTTTGCATTGGACGCGTCACTGGCACAGAGGCCTGTGCTGCCTGATCGGGCGATTCCAATCCGAATACCTGTACCGCATAGTATTTCCTGCTGCCCCCTTGATGATCCTCCAGCACGGCAACGCCAATGTCGCGCACTTCCGGGTTGAGCATGTTCGCTCTGTGGCCAGGGCTTTGCAGCCATCCATTGACTATTTTTTGGTTGTTCAGGAAATCGCCAGATGCGATGTTTTCCGACAATCTCCTGTATCTGTAGCCTATCCTCTGCGCCACGTCTGACACGCCCTCGCCTGTGGGCGAAACGTGGCCAAAGTAACCCTTGTCAATCATATCAAACGCCCTTGTTTTAGCGACAGAATTGAGTAGCGAGCTTGTACGCAGGGGAGGCAAGCCTGCGCGAGCGCGGGCATTATTGGAAATGGCAATGACGACATCTGCGTCAAGCGGTTCCCGAACAAAGCCGGGAGACGTGGATGCGGGCGTGTCTTTGGGTGAGGCAGGAACGGACGCCGTCGCAGCAGTGGAGGCGGCTGGCCTTGGTGAATTGGCTTTGCCTATTATCATTAGGACAGCAAACAATACAACAGCACCGCCGATAAAAGCAAAAGCGAAACAGGCTAACCGGGCCAAAAAGGACGGTTTGCCGCTGGACGCAGCAAGGTCGGGTTTAAAGTGCGGATAATCTTGCAGCGGTTGCCATAGCCCGTCTCTGCCGCAGCGAACCAACGTGCTGGCAGTTATTGTGCCTTGACGCACGAGTTCCAAGACCTTATGCGCAGAGTATGGGCCTCGCACAAATGATCCATTCCGCCCGTGTTCTACTTGAATGTACCAATCGGTTATCATTGCGATCTAATCTATGAGTTCCCCCCGGTTGTTTCGGCCGGGGACCTCCCATTTGGGAAACGAAACCGCCTTTGCCGCTTTGTCGTTTCGCCCATCTTGTGCATGCGCAGGCTGATGCTGCTGGTTGGCGCCGCCGGGCGGCCGAGCGGAGACGCCAGTGGCGGGGACACCGCCGGCATCCCCCATCGCGGCCTTCGCATTCCCCTGTGCTTGCAGTAAGACGTCCAGGGCCGCCCTCAGTCTCCTGTTTTCCTCCAACAGGGCGGATACGACGGCATCGTCTCCAACACCGGCGCCTCCAGCCCCCAACGGGTGCCCTCCCCCGCCCTCCTGCAACGCGCCTGCTGTCTGTGGTTCGGTCTTCTGGGCCCGCAATAGGGATTCGGTCGTCTGGGTGGGCACATTGGTCGCGCCGCCAACCGCGCTCTGGGCGCTGCTCATGGCATCGACCACCGCCCGCCGCAGTTCCAGGGGCCGGGAGATGTTCTTGAAAGGATCGCTCGATCCGCCGATCCCCTTTACCGTAACGGTGCCGAAGTTAAGCATGCGTCCGAGGAGTCCCTGCTCTATCTGGACTCCCTCGATGCGCGTCAGGTGCATTTCCCAGGCGTCGCGAGTCACGAAGCCGGTCTTGATCAGGACGCGCTTCGATGTCACTGCGAATTCCGAGGTGACCACGATGATCTTGCACCAGGCAAACCAGGCGACTGCTGCTCCGAGCATTACCGCCACGATTTTCCAGCTTGCCAAACCGATCGCTTTCGACGCCGGCAGCATGATGGCCGCTGGTATGGCAGCCAAGCCGACGGCTATGGCACCGGCATAGACGACCGGATGCAGTTGGGTAGTGAAAAGCACCTTCTCATCAAACATCAGATTCTTCTCGATATATCCCATATTTTCCTCTTCTCTCCCCTCCCTTGACCGGAAGCGACGTTCCGGATACCACCCTGAGCAGGCCGGCCGACATCTGACTCTCCTTCCTCCTGCCACGCGTGTCGCGTCCGCAGCAACGCCAGTTGCCAGCGCCCAGGCCGACGCATCTCGCATCAGGAGCTACCCGGAGATCTCGGAGATCGCGGTGTCTGGCGAGATCAGGACAGGCAGTACGATGCAGCGTGTGCCCGGAACCACGCGAGGATTGTTTCCTGCGCTTCGCCGCTGGCCAACTGTTTCGGTGTGAACCGGAGCAGCCAGTAGCCGGCGATGGCCAGGGCGTTGTATTTCTCGATGTCCTTGAGGTATGACGCGGGCCTGTTGTGCCTCCCGTACAGGAAGGCGCCGCCCTCAATCTCGACCGCCAGCTTTACGGCAGGCCAGCACAGGTCGATGCGCCACTTCCGCTCGGGATGGAAGCGGTACTCGCGCTCTGGTTCCGGCAGCCCGAAGGCTCGGAACGGCGGTGACCATGCGGGCTGCTTGGCCTGGGTGTGGGCCATGGAGGTGAAGCCGCTCTTGATGCGCTGCAACTCGGACCTGGTCATTGTCGAGATCATTCGCTCGCCTGCTCAATCTCGAACAAATTGCTGTTGCCTTCGATCGCCAACTCCGCCAGGAACCGCGAGGGATCCACGGCCTTCATTTCTCCCTTGCTGAAGTAATGGCTTGGATGCAGCAGGTACAGCTCGTTTTTTGCTCTGGTGGTAGCGACGTAGAACAGCCGCCGTTCTTCTTCCTCCCCACCGTCCTCTATCAGCGCCCGGTACAGAGGGAACATGTTTTCGCAGACACAGACGACGAACACCGTATCCCATTCGAGTCCCTTGGCCTGATGTATCGTACTCAGCACCACCTTCCCTTCCGCCTTGTTCTTTTTGTCGTCGTCGGTAGCGGACATCAGCGCCAGGTCGGCAAGCATCTCGCCGATATTGTTGA
>Ga0209311_1001382_pt1 | contig 19627 bp, 16 predicted proteins | sample AD_UKC045_MetaG_FD_184417 | JGI IMG/M metagenome (GOLD analysis project Ga0209311, IMG submission 184417) | Active sludge microbial communities of municipal wastewater-treating anaerobic digesters from USA - AD_UKC045_MetaG (SPAdes) (version 2) | ecosystem: Engineered > Bioreactor > Anaerobic >... | reverse complement strand
GTTTCTTGATGACGGCACTGGAGATCGGCAAAGTAAAAACCATCATCAAGAAACTGCTTAAAGACGGAACCCTCAAGTACATCGATGCCAAAGAGGGCATCATGGTGCGTAACAACCGTTTCAATCCAGTACTATGCTATCAGCAGAAGGGCGGCTGGCGCTTTGACCCGGCTGCCGCGTCCGCTCTCCTGGATGTGATCGATCAAGGCCAGTACAAATCGATCAGATCAGTGGCCCTGGCCTGTGGACGCAGCAGGCAGTGGGCCTTTGTCTATATGGAAGCTCTGGCATCAATGGGGCTGCTCGGGATGCGGGACTATGTATATGTAGTACTGAGCCGGGATAATGTCTTTGACATCGGCAAGGTGATCAAGCCCGGCATCCTGGGTGAGATACGGCCCCAACTCAGTCCCGAGGAGAAGGAGAAACGAGCCATACAAGCCAAAATCAGGCACATGAACAAGCAGCAAAGCCATCTGCTGGAGCTGACCCGCAACTACGATACTATGAGCAAGAAAGAGCGCAGGAAAGCCACTCAACTGATCAAAGAACAGCATGCCTACGAGCTCGCAGAAGCTACGGCCAGATGGCAACGCAATCAGCTCAAACGCAGCAAGAGTAAAGTCCAACAGAGCATTAACAACAACTAAGTAACGGTACAGGAGACATTCTATGACACAGGAACTGCGAGAACGGAAACTACGTCAGGAAATCCATGCGCTCCGGGTCAAGAAGTTCCATTGGCCCCTGGACGGCTTCAAGTTCATCATGAATGGTCTCGGCTTCGGTGAGTCGCTCAAAGCCCTATCGGAAGAGAGGCTCCAAGAGCTGAAATCAATCATGTTAAACTACCGCAAACATGGACGTCCCTACGAGTTCAGCTATGACAAGCAGGGCAAATACATGTTCTCACTCATGAAACAGGCTAACTGGACGGATAGAGACCTGAGAGCCTATCTGCTAAGCCATTATCGGAAAAGCCACTGGAACCTGCTCGATAAGAAAGAGCGCAGAGCGGTTATCGCCATGTTCCAGAACTATGTAAAGAAACAAACCCAAGCCAACACTAAGGAGAATCCCCATGGGAAAGAAACCCACTGACAAGCCCCCCATTGAACGCACGAAGATTGACTCCCAAGGCAGAGCCATCCCGGTCTCTGTAATCCGCCCCGAGATGCTGAAACAGGACTCGGTAGTAAACAAGACCTTAGACCGGGTGATCCGCTTGCACAACCGCATCAAAGCCGATAAGATCAAGCTCTATGACGAAATCCAGGACTATCTGGAATACATCGCCAAGCAGAGTGACCTCACCTGGAAGGGTAATGCCGGGTTCACCAGCTTTGACGGCAAATACAAGATAGAGATCCGCTTCAAAGAACGCATCGAGTTTGGCCTGGAGCTTCAGCTTGCCAAGCAGAAGATCGATGAGTGTCTTAAGGACTGGTCTGCCGACTCCAATGCCAATCTCCGGGCTATTATCAATGAAGCCTTCCAGGTCGATAAGAAAGGCGAGATCGCCAAGCAACGTATCCTCGCTTTGAGGAAGTACAACATCAAAGATCAAACCTGGAAAGAGGCAATGGAACTGATCGACAAAGCCATCCGGGTGGTATCCACCAAGCAGTATGTCTCCTTCTATGAACGGGATGAGCAAGGCGAGTACAAGATGATTGTACTCAACTTCACCGCCCTGTGAGCGAAAAGATTGGTATCCTTATGCAAGCTTACTTGAAGTAAAGCAGGGAGAATGAATGATGGCACCTATGAATACCAATGTAGCAGAGGAGATAAAACCGATGAGCGTCTTCAATGATGAACGCAACTACCGCACGGATGAGATAGCCGATATCCTCAGGGTCGACCGCTCCAGCGTCTACCGCTGGATACGTGACATCGGTGATCCTCTGCCTGCTTTCAGAACTAAAGAAAACGGACAGCTGCGCTGCTCCGGTAAAGACCTCAACCTCTATCTGCTGAAGCACAAGGTACGCCCTGAGTATGAGTAACAGCCGTGAGTTCCGCATCAAGCGGGACAACTGCAAAGAAGCCTATCTGAACGGCAAGACCGATCCCACTGAGCTGGCGGTGATCTTTGGCGTGTCCGACATCACCGTCCGCAAGTGGGTCAAGAGCGGCAAGTGGGACGAGCTTTTCAAGGAAGAGAACCAACTCGACCACGAGATCGCCATAGCCCGCAAGAAGGCGCTCATTCAAGCGCTCCGGGAATATGCCAAGAATCCTGCCGATACAGCCATCCAGAGCCTGGTAAGCATGATGAAGCAGGATCAGAAGGATCGGCAGCCATCCAAGGAGTTGAACGATTACATCGTGCGCTTCCTGGATCAGGTTACCGACTTCATGATCGAGAAAGGACATGAGACCTTGCTTAAGCAGTTCCAAAGTATTCTGCACGATCTGGCAGAATACCTGAGAGTGAGAAATGGTTAACCTTCCTGCATCCTACATAAGGCCTCCCAAGCCTAAGCCCATGCCTACAGACCCGACCTACCCTCCAAGCCAACAGCCCGACATGGTCAGTCCTCCGACCTCCGGGTCCCCGACGTCCGTCCCCCTGGGCGTCGGGGGGTTACCCGGTTATGCCTAAGAAGTTCATCCAGCGGCATAACAAGGCATTGGCGGAGATCGCATCCAAAACGATCTCCGTCTTGCCTTTTATAGACGATAATCCCGAAGCTAAGGCTGAGAGGATAAAACGAACCACAGCAGATGGATGGGATGCCTTCTCGTTCTTCTGCCATACCTATTTCCCGCATATCTTCCCACTACCTTTTTGCCCAGCACATGAGACTATGTTCGATGAGACTGATAAGGGCTCAGGCATCATCGGAATCACAGGTTTTCGTGGTCTGGGCAAAACGGTACTCATGGGAGTGGTCTATCCGATCTGGAAGATCATCCGAGGCGAACGCTATGTGATCCACACAGCAGCAGACGTAGATCTGGCACAGGAGCGCACAGCCTTCACTTTGCATGAACTGCAGAACAATAAGCGACTCACTATGGACTATCCTGAGCTGCAGCCAGTGGATGCCTTTGATCTCGACTTCTATCTCAAGAACAAAGCCAGGATCAGAGCACGTTCAATCAAGCAGTCTCACCGGGGGACTATCAATCCCAAGACTGCCAAGCGGCCCGGACTGATCGTCTGCGATGATATCGATAAAGAAGAGAACATGGGTAATCAGTCCATAGGAAAGCGAAGGATGGAGAAGATCACCCAGGAGCTTGCCGGAGCACTGGCACCTGAGGGTGGCGGTCGCATCATCTGGCTCGGTAACCTGGTACATCCAAATTACTCCATTTGCCAATTTCAGGAACTCATATTAGGCGAAATGCGGGCCGATAATCCAGATTTGGACTTGGGATACCAATCGGTTCTGAAAACGCACCAAAAAGCGATCCTGCGTTTCTCTCTCGAAGATATTTATGGTAAGTCCACCTGGGAGGCTCAGTACCCGACTGCCAATCTGCCAAACCTGAGAGCCAAGTTCGGGCATACCGGATATCAAAGAGAGATGCTTGGTCAGCCCGTGATCGAAGGTAACATCTTCAAGAACCACTGGTTCTCTAAATACCGGACCCTGCCAGAGCCCAGTAAAATGAAGCGGATCTGGCTCTATGCCGATCCTGCCTGGGGCGAGAAAGGCTGTTTCAAGGCTGTGATCTCCATAGGCTATGATGGTAATCGCTTCTATGTGATTCATGTCTGGATAAGGCAGACTGAGAATACTAAGTTCTTCAGATACTACTATGATGCTTATCAGGAGTTGGATCGCACTTACCGGGTGAAAGCCAGAGCAGCTTGTGAGACCACTTACGGACAGGGCAGAATATTGGCCGACTTTGATCGGTGGGCACAAGACAACCATCTGCCACCCATATCCCACAGAATCAAGCGTATCGATAACAAAGACAATAAGAACCTCCGCATCGAGAGAACTGAGACCATCATCGAGACCGCCAAAGTACTCTTTCCGGAGGGACAGGATACACCTACCCTGATCTCCCAGTTCCTTACCTATCCTGATGGCTATATTGATGGCTGTGATGCTCTGGCTGGATGCTTGGAAAGGTTCTCCGAATATGATATTGGCAGGAACAGAGTCAAGGTCCGGAGATTCTCTTTCTAATGAACTACTACGATAAGCTCATGCTTGAGTATTACCGGGTCCTCAATAATGCCTGGAAGACCGAGATCAGAGATGCTACCCGACTTGCCATCCAGATGTTGAGTAATATGCCCCGAGCCGAGAAGTTCAACAATGGCTCAATAGATAAGCTTATGAGCATCATAAACACCCAGTTGGGAGATGACTTCGCAGCACTGGTCAATGAGCCCACCAAAGCAATAATAGACCGCTGTGTGCGGCTTGGATTGAGGGACACTCAAGTGCAAGCACCTACTAAGACCAGCATCGGGCTCTGGGGTATTGAAGATTAGCATCTCTCTTCCACCATCCAGAAACAGCAGTTGTTCTGGATCGGTAATCATTTTGAAGCTGATGTCCGGCAGAGCTTCGCAGATACCCTCTCCAAAGCTATTGAGCAGGGCTATACCAAAGAGATGCTTGCCGATACCCTCAAAGACCAGTTCAGTGACCTTGCCAATCGCTCATCCCACTACTGGCAGGGCCTGGCAGAGCATACAGCCCTGAGAATACGAGAGTTCGGAAGGTTACAGGGTTACAAGAAAGCCAAAGCCAGATATTACAAGCTCGTAGTGATCCTGGATGATCGCACTAGTGACATATGCCGGGCATTGGCTGCCCAAGATAGGGTCTATCCGCTAAACGATGCAATCGAAGTAATGGACAATCTCATGGCTCTGAATACGAAATCAAACAGCCTGGATGATGCCCGGGATTACATCAAAGCTCTGGCACCTTGGATCAAAGACGATCAGATCGAATATGACTCGGAGATGAACCCGGTAGGTGTCTCCGGAGCGCATACTCCGTTTCCGCCGTTTCATTGGAAGTGCAGGACGACAAGCTCTATTCTGTAAAAGAAATTGAGCCCGATTTATCAGATCGGGCTCAATATGGCAATGTGATCCCTATTTAATTAGCATTATCTTCCTGGTTGATATGGCTCCGGATGCTTGCATTTTCACGAAGTATATTCCAGAGCTTACGTCACGCTGGTGCTTGTCTTTGCCATCCCACACTACTTTGTGGAATCCACGTAGCATTTCAGAATCGCATAGATCTTTTACCTTTTGGCCTTTCACGTTGTAAATGCCAACCTTAACCAAGCCATCCTTAGGTATGCTGAACGCGATCGTCGTGCTGGGATTGAAGGGATTTGGGTAGTTTGAACTGATGAGGGCTTTATTGGGAATCGGAATCATATCTTCTTCAGTTCCATTCAGCAATTCATCAAGCAGATCCCAGTGCTCCTGGTGTTTTGCTTTGAACACATTCCTATCGGGATAGATGTATTGAGTGTATTTGGTGCTGATGGGCTTCTTATTTTCGCTCATGGCAGCCAATTGCAGCACAATCTCCAGATTCATCACAGCGTGGAGAGAATCAACGGGACTTTCTGCATTAAGGATTCTCAGCTCAAGCAAGTCAATAGCTGTTTGAAAGGCTTCGGCTTGCAGACAGTTTTTAATCAGATAATCCTGCAAGTACTTGGTAAGAATGGGATTATCAGTATCGTATTGAGCAATCTTGGCCAATAAGTAGGATTCTGTTCCGGTGAGTGTAACGCCAGCTTGATCAGCAGTACGGTAATAGGCATCAAGGGCGTCATACAACAATTCAGCTTCGCTGATCTCATTCTCATTCAGAATCGTTTTATACGTATCATTGGCGGTCAGGTAATTCCCGGCTAGTTCCGCACTCATAGCCTGAGCCATCCTTTCGTTATTTTCCAAGTAAACGTTTGGCGAAGGATCGTAATAATTGCAGTAGGCGTAATCTGAAGGTGTGCCAGGACTGCTTATTTTTGCAACACTGTCCTCAAACCAATTGTAACTGGCATTAATGGGACTTTTAAATAGACCACCAACGTCCCAGTTTGCATCGAAATGAAAATCCAAACTTAGATTGAAGGGACCAGGATTCTTATGGTAGAAATCATTATGGCCTCCATACAGCTGGACTCGGGCTGTGTACGAAGACGTATCTTGGAACTTCAGATTTTCATATTCTGCCTGATACAGGTTTTTAGCTGCATTTCCCATATTCAATATCGAGCCGGCATGATTCAGGATTCCTGTATCTGTGTAGAATTTGTTATAGGCAACCCGTTGGTTTGAACCTCTGCTTTCAATCCCAATATCTCCCAAACTGAAGGTAGAATCGAAGATTCCTCCAGATTGGGCAGTTGATAGCTCTGTGCGGATACCAATATCGCAACTTGTAAAATCGCATTCCACAACCTTGGGAGAGGTCACTTCAAAATACGCCCCCAAGTCATTCTTAAAGAAAGTACAGTTTCGGATTAAAGGCGAATACTGAAGTCCTATAAAATGCATCCCAGTGCTGTTCTTGTTGAAGTGGCAGTATCGAATGGTGTCTCCCAAGGCTGGGTTTGATCCATTCGCTAATCCTAACCACAGATCTTCGAATACTACACCATGTAAGAATAGGTTGGCATAGGGATTATCATAGTACAATCCAATATTATCTGTCCCTGCGCCATAAAAACCCTTGTTGTCGGTTGACGCGGTAATTCTGATACTTTGGCCTGGTAGTTTGTTTGCAATCGATAATCCAACTCCATTTGTTGGAACATTGAATAGGCAATCGGCAAGCAGCACTTGGGAACCTAGCACCTCATTATAGTCAGCCCCAGAGATTGTAGTATTAGTCATAGTCACTATCCCGGCATTTGATATCCGCATTCCTTGCCAAGTTTCACCATCATCTGTTTTCTTAAGGATAGTGTTGGTAGCTGTGATACCAGAATCATCCACCAGCAAAATAGAATTATCACCCCAATTACAGGTAGCATTGTTGAATACAATAGCGCTTCCGTCTTCCACAATGATCGACACATTATTAGCGATCTCCATTGTACCGCTGATATTCAGAGTAGATCCTCTCTTCACCCGAAGGGTGGAATTGGCAAAGATATTAGTGGTAGTTCCTGGATGTATAGTAACCTCTGCTCCTTGGTCGATGGTTATCGAACCAGATAGATAAGCGATGTTCTTAATATCTGCATTGTTTGTTACAAGCGAAGGCAATGTGGAACACATTTGCAGCAGCTTGCCATCTCCGGGACCGATTTCAACATTAATCTCGCCTAAATCAGTTGGGAAAATTGAATTATCGTATGCATCAAAGAGGGCTATATGAGTACCAAAAACGTTATGGCTGTCTGCATTTGGCTCGAAACAAACTGTTTGGAACTCAGCGTCAGTAAAACTATTATCAACAGGCAACTGAACCACTTGATTGGCTGGAATAGTTTTATACACAGCGCGTCTATTCACTAACATAAAGCTGGGGGAAATATTGCTTTCCCGATAATAACCACATTGAACATATCCTTCGTAATGACCAATGTTGCTCTGAGATACTGATAGATTATCCAACTTGAAGTCAGCTAAATTCAAACTTGGGTGTGAACCATCCACCATGATAGAATCAGCTATACACCAATCAAGATTTCTGATTATTGGTCCGTATTTGGCAATCTTGCTATTTGCGTCCGTGAGGTAGGCAAATGCACTACTCTGGGGATCTATGGAAAGGTTTGAATAATTGGGGTCATGTTTTAATGGGGCTATTCTATAATAGTTTCCATTAAAGAGATAATTTGGGTTTGAAGCTATCGCAAAACTAAGAATCCCATCAGCAGCGTAACACAGTGGCAACATCTGCAAACACCTTATCATTGATCTTGGAGGCATAAAATATTTCCATGATGCTGTACCACCACTCGTGGTAGGTACCCTTTCTCCAAAGATCTGTGGTATGAATATCAGTTCTTTATCACTATTTGCTGAGTTTTTTTTAATGCTTTTTGCCAATTCGAGATAATGATTGATCGTGATATCTTGAATACGCTTCTGCACAAATCTAGCGTCACTTACTTCATCATTCCATTTGATCAAGACCGAAGATGAAAATTCCTGTAATGGATATGAGTCCAATGCGATAATATTGGGGTTAGCTTTTTGTAAAAATAACTTGTAGTGATTGTAATTGGAGTGCCCATTCGGTTTTTTTAACCAAGGATTCTCCAGATGAGTCGCAGTGATAACTTCCTTGTCCTGATAATTCATAAATTCTTGAATTGTTCCGTACATCTTGAATTGACCTTGAAACGGTTCATCCATTAGATAATGATAGAGGATGCTATTGTTGGTGTCCAAAGCATCAATTTGATTCAGTCTCGATTGGAGCCTGCCCCAATAAACATTTGTAGCTCTGTTGGCATCTATGGTGCGCTGAAACTCGTCCTGCATTGTGAGGTAATCAATCTCTAAGCGGCCATTACCATGCCAATATACTTGGGGATTTAAGTGGTAAAAGAACTCATTTCCTCCCATCAATTGCATATACAAGGAAGTAGAATCTGTGCTGCGTGGAGGCAATACTATGTAATATTCAAAAAGAAGGTTTCCGTAATCATCTATATCAACAGCTGGATATTCTCGATTGAATATCGTTGTGCCGTATGCGGAAGGATTGGTCGATATTAGTGGAAACTCATAATAATCGGATTCAGTATAATCATCCCATTCTCTATCCGCACTCAAGTTAGTATATTTCAATACTTTAAACTTAATATCTGCAACTGGTATATTTGGTGTTTCCCCTTCAAAATTGAGTGCCACAGTCAAATACAGTTTATTCTCCTCAAGTGCATTAACACGAAACTTCAGATCATAACCAATTGTGCGCGGATTATCCCTATTGTCAGGTTTCCATCTGAAACGAGGATACGATAAAGCCGTACCAGCAAGGTGGTCTGATTCAGCATCACAAACCCAAGCATATCCGTTTTGATAGTTTTGGGCTGTGAAATCGTACCCTGATAACTCGCCAGTATCGTGCTTGAAAACACTATTATAAGAATCATCTGCGGTGTTGTCGGCTATGGGCAGAACATCGGGAACAAAGGAACCATTTTCGTACTTCAACTGGTATTCAGCCTCCATTTGCAAATAATTGCCATACAGTGAAAAAGCTCCAATCTTGTTATTAGCAGGTCCAGTATTCCACGAAAAATCGGTTAGGATCGTTCTTACCGACTCATTACCATCATTGTGAAGAGCAGTCAGGGCATTTCCAAGTCTACTGGTTGAGAAGTTATCCTCTTCTTTTATTGCGAAGTTTACCGCGTTAAATCCCCCATCATATAGCTTTTGCCTAAGACTTGAAAACGCAGTTTCAGGATTACCAGCATAATCTATTCTCCACTGCGAATATGCTCCAATCAAGTATTCATCGGCTTCCACACCTGAGATGCCGATAAAAAAAAAGGCTAATACCAGCATGATACATGTTTTTTTCATGATAATCTCCTATTTTAAGTTTGTATCATATGACCATAGGAGTAAGCTATCAAAAAAGGAGACTCTTATGGACAAGATTAAGTCAGAGCAAGGATATGGCGTGCAGCGGCTGCAGTCAAAGGACGCTCGCAGTGCCATTGTACAACGTTTGGCAGTTGACTTCAATTTAACTCCCATCATTGCTGAAGCTTTTTATCAGCAGTTTTCCATGTATTACCAAGAGCATGCAAATGTGTCGCTCTCCAGCGGGGAAATTGCCTATGAAGCAGTTTCCGCAGAAGAACCTGCTGGAAAACACATTCGGCTCACCAAAAAAGTTACCGTCAGATTGAAACTTATCGATTTCAATTCTGACCTACAAGCCTTGGCCGAGTACGGCCTGGCCGGATTAAGACAACATCGTCTGGCCCGCTTAACTCGTCAAGCTTATGATCAAGGCGCACTGCTCAGTTATGAAGATCTGGCCATGATTTTAACCACCAGCCCGGCAACTGTCCGCAGAGACGTATCTGCTCTCAACCACAACGGCATGTTCGTCATCACGCGTGGTGCAAAGCTGGACATGGGTCCGGGACTATCCCACAAAACCACGATCATCGACTATTACTTCAAGGGTTACAGCTTCACAGAAATCGAACGCATTACAAATCATAGCGAAGTAAGCGTCAAGCGTTATCTTGCTGACTTTGTTCAGGTAGCCGCACTTTACAAGCAGCAGTTTACTGCAAACCAAATCCGGCTGATTGCCCAGAAATCGGATCGACTAGTTAGAGAGTATATTGAGCTCTATAAAACCTATTCAACTAAAGACAATGAGCGCATGGATGACTTGCTCACACCTCAGCTACCTCATCAGGCCGAGGAAAAAAAAAGCGCTCAACTTCGATCCGGAGGTAAAGGAAATGATTAAGCCGCTTAGCAAAGAACAGGTACAGCTCAAAAAACAAAGGCGCTTGAGAGACAAAAGCCTTGAACAACACTTATTGCATAGGTTTCTCAACCACTACGGATATGACAAAGGAGAGATTACAGCCCGTGCCATCATTGACGATATTCTGAATCTGATCGATCATTATTTCCTCGTCTCCAGCATCGATGACGATCTGCATCACCTTCATTATGGACAACTGGTATGGATGGCGGTTCCGGTGGATGAGTATCCCCAAAGAGCGAAATCAATCTCTCAAACTCGCATGAAGCCGGTGGTACTAAGCTTTCTGAGTGACGAAGATATCGATCACATAGCTCACGGGTTTGACTCCACCTCTCTGCGCAAGAAAAGGCTCGCCAGGTGGGTGGATCAGGCCTTTGATCAAGGTGCACTGCTTACACAGCTTGACCTTAGCTGTTTACTGGGTGTTTGCGATGCTGTTGTCAGCAAATATGTAAATGAAATCCAAAGCAGCGGGAAAATACTGCCTACCCGTGGCAATATTCATGATCTGTCAGGAGCCATTACCCATAAACGCGAGATCATTACTCTCTATCTGGAAAACTACCTTACCCCGGAAATAGCAATCAAAACTAATCATAGTAAGGAGGCTGTAGATAGATACATCAAAGACTACCACCGCGTTGAGACACTATGGAAACACGACATTACCGATCTGGAGCAAATCAGCCATCTCTCGAGATTGTCAAAGAACGTGGCACAGCAATACATTGACCTGCTTCCTGAGAAACTACTCAAAAACCATAATGCGAAACTGGTTGACATCGAAAACCCAATCAACAAACTTGGCAAGTCCGGTGAAACGGAAGCAGGCTCTGCTGGGGAGCAACCTGCCAGGGATAGCCGGAAACAAAATGAGTAAGGGCACGATCTTTCGACCGTGCCCACGTTCTCATTTTGGTAGATGCCTAAGAAAACCCATATTTTACAAGGCCTTAAGACATCCTATAGTCATTTGATACTATTTTAGTATGCTTATTCTTTTTGTCGCGCTGATCTCTCCTAAAGACACTCTGCAAATGTAAACTCCTGCAGGTAATTGCTTCAGGGTTATATCGTGTTCAATTTTTGATTGATGAACAGGAACTTTTGCGCTATACACAAGTTGTCCCTTGATGTTGTAAATAGATATGCTTCCCTCACCATTAAATGCTTGACCTTTGGTACTTACGGATATTGATATTACGCTGGCAGTAGTGTGAACCGGATTAGGGCTGATGCTAAGGTATAGCTGATCTGCCACTCCAGGAATCAGCGGATCATCATTGGCGACAGTTGTATCCTGCAACTGGGCATTTCCTCCATAAATCCAGAGGTATCCTGGAAAGTTGGGCGCATACGAGTCAGGTTCAGGTTTATGGGCTGCAATAGCGACATCGCAAAAGCCATCGGCATTGAAATCTCCGGTAGCAATGCCATAACCGAAGTTATCGAAGTTTGTTCTGGATATTATCAATTCTGAATTGCCATTCATCTGCTCTGAACCCATCCAGACCGAGAATTTTCTCTCGTGATAAGTTGTACCAACCACATCATCATAACCATCTCCATTCAGATCCCCATATTTCAGGCATCTCGAGGCCTCGTCACCACTCCAGCCGGGAGTAAAATTGAAACTGGGCATTCCGTAATCCATGACTATTTCTCCCAGCCAGGCATGCATGCCCGCGTTTGAGTAATAACCCATGAAATCGTCATAGCCATCACCATTTACATCCCCAATCGGCCTACTGTCCTTGGTTATGGGTTCTTGTGTTTGAATCAAAACATCGGGGTCGCTAAGATCCCGCCCGGGGTTCCCGTGATAGATTTTGATCATGTGATATCCAGTATCGGGATCCGGATCGGTAAAGCCTACAGTAAAATCTCTGTAGCCGTCTCCATCAATATCTCCTATTCCGGAGATTGAGCTTATAGCATTATTGTAAGCATATTCCAAGACAACTTGCTCTTCATAGTTGCCGCCCCACATAATAGTGAACTTCTTGATATAAGAGGGCTGTCTTAGTATATAGTGTAAACCTACATCGTCATAACCGTCGCCGTCGAAATCCCCCATATTGCTGACACGTAGCACTTCATCATTGTACGAGAATGAGATCACATGATCCGGATTATCCAGACTGTCATTACCTCCATAGAAGAAGAGCAGTTTCTCATAACTCTCATTCAAAGATATGTGGTCAATTACGTAAACGCATAGATCATCAAAGCCATCACCGCTGATATCGCCGACTTTGAAGATGTAAAAAATCCTTCTGCCCACGCTATTGGCATAAGTGCCTTCAATGGTTACTGATGCAGGTGTAGTGGAACTGAAGTCCGGCCCCCCATAATAGATATACACTTTCCCGCGGGAACCACTCACTCCTGCTGTATAACCGTATGATCCTGATAAAACAACTAAGTCAGTATATCCATCATGGTTAAAATCCAAGCTTTCAACAGCATGTCCAAAACCCGAATAGTGATGCTCGCCCTGAAATTCCGCAATTATCGACATATCGTTCGTGGCAAATAGCGGGGAAAACAGCACAGCCAATATCGTGAGCAGCAGAATATGTGTTTTCATTATTTTCTCCTTACTTTATGATGGTAAATTTCTTAATAGTAGTATGATCGCCAGTCTTTGCTCTGCATAAATACAAACCTGATGTATAGTTGGAAAGATTAACTGATCTGACCAATTCATTAGACGATATGCTGTTGACTTCTGTACGATAGATTACTTGACCTTTAATGTTGAAGATTTCGATTGTTATGGGCATTCTTCCATTTTTTTCCAATCCCGATAGCGAAATCTTGATCTCATCATTAGTTCGTACGGGATTGGGACTCAATCTCATATGCAATTGATCTATTAGTTGTGGCGCAATGGGATCATCATTGCCGACCATTCCGGGATTACCGCCATAGATAAATACATACCCTCTATAGTCATGGTATGGCCATGCACCCTCCTCAAACGGCGCAGAGACAGCAATGTCATCACATCCATCACCATTAAAATCACCAACTGCAACATCATAGCCGTAGTTTTCGAATGTATTGACTTTCTGCCAGTCTGCAATTCCATCCATATTTTCTGAGCCCAACCAGACGGCAAACCTCTGACCCTGATAAGTGGCTCCGATTACGTCACTGAAGCCATCTCCATTAAAGTCACCATGTTCCAATCCGCGAAGTTGTGCATTTCCAAAATATCTTGGATTTAAGCTAACGCTCGGAGCCGGTGTAAGACCGGTATCGGTTCCGAGCCAAACATTCATTCCGCGGCTGTCAGAGTATCCCATGAAATCGTCGAACCCATCATTGTTCAAGTCCCCAAGTGCTATACATTTTCTCGTGATAGAATTGGCTGTGTGGACAATAAGCGTATAATCAGAAAATAGTCTTTCATTGTTTCCATAATACACGCATACGGTAGAGAATTGATCATATCCCTGTTGCTCACCAAGATATCCTATGGAAAAATCATGATATCCATCGCCGTTTATGTCGCCAATACCAATAATTGAACCGTCAGGAGCTCCGCTTTGAAAGTCTAAACTAAGTATGTTTTGCCGGGTAAAAGATCCTCCCCACATGATATCGAAATAGGCATAGTAGTTTATCTGATGGCAAATACCAACATCACCAAAACCGTCCCCATCAACATCGCCAAGTTCGAACATATTATAAATGGTTACACCGGGTTGAAGATACTCAATCCTATCAGGGTTTGTTAAATCGCTTGTTCCACCAAAGTAAAACATGAGTCTTACACTTCCGACGTCTGGGTTTCTGTCTATAATAATGAGATCGTCAAAACCACCCCCGTTTATATCACCGGGATTTATGATTGAGCCAATTCTTCTCTGCTCACCTTCGGGGTAATCACCCTCCAAGCTAATGTCGGGTTCTGATGCTGAGCTAAACCCGGGGCCACCAAAATATATGTAAACTTTCCCCCGAGATGGGCTTTGTTGATACTGATATCCATAAGATGCAGAATATACTACTAAATCATCGAAGCCATCATGGTTAAAATCTAAACTTATGATTGTAAAACCAAAAGAAGACATGTTATGCTCACCCTGAAGTTGCGACAGCAGAGGCATGTCATTTAGGGCATGAATAACATAGACGGGCATCACTATTAAAAAGAAAGCTAAAACAAATCTGCTCGAAACCACCATTCCTCCTGAATTGATTCTTAGCCTATAAGTTAGTTACTTATTCTAACCAATAATAACACTTTGGTGTTCAGTAAACTTATTGGGTAATATCTATACTAAACATTGATAAACCCATACCCTGGCAGGCATCACGCTATGTTCATGATCATGATTTTCAATGCAATGGCCATCTTATACCATAATCCTACTACCTCTAAGTTAATCAATGATGATAAAAAAGCAAACGGAAAAGAAATATATTTATTTTCTGTCTCATCCTTGCCCATCCTGATTTGTCAGCATACAGGGCAGTGCTTTCCTGGCTCTGGATCAATGATCACATCTGTAACCAAGGAGATAGCATGACCGAAGCGTTGATGAACCGAATCAAAGCTCAGTTAGTCAGACACGAAGGTCTGCGACTGAAACCATACCGCTGTACTGCAGGTAAGCTGACAATCGGTATCGGTCGCAATCTTGATGATTGTGGGATATCCCAATCCGAAGCCTACATCATGCTGATCAATGACATCATGAACTGCGAGAAGCAGCTTCAGCAGAAGATACCGGATATCTACAATGGTCTTGATGAAGTCCGTAAGTCTGTATTGCTCAATATGTGCATAAGCATCCCACAAAGCCGCTTCGCTCCTTTGCGAGAACCCTGCTACCTCGGCATCAATGGTCTGCTTGGCTTCAAGAATACTCTGGCTTTCGTGAAGGCGGGAGACTGGGAACGAGCTGCCAATAACATGCTGGTATCCCGCTGGGCAAAGCAGGTTGGTCGCAGAGCGATTGAGCTATCCGAACTGATGAGGAAAGGCAAGTGATACCGATCCCGGTCGAGACTATTGACCTGTTGGCAGTGCTCAACCTGCCCAAGGAGATGACTGATAACGGCATCTTCAAAGAGCATAAGTCTATTGTCTTGGAGACGATCAGAACCATCGTCTTGTCTGAGCATTACAACCGTGCTATCCAGGATGATATACCGGAGGAAGAGCCATTCCTGGTCTCTTTTCGTTTTGGGTTCTGTTTCCTGATGCTGCACAGCACAGTCGAGTTTCTCAATTTGAAGACCCTGGGCGAGGGAATAGTGAAGACTGTAGAGATTTGAGACCAGTCTGCCACCGAACTGCTCACAGGGAGCGAAATTGACGCATTCAAAGCTAATCTTGAGCTAAGAGCACTGACCGGGCTTCGTGACTATCTCAATCCTGCTGGTATGCAGAGGTTGGATGAGCTGAAGCCCAGACCTCCAAGAGTGATCCGGGTGGGAGTGATCTGAAATGAATAGCACGCAGATTACGCAGATCGAACGGATTGACGCAGATTTTTATATGTTAGTGATATCCTGTTGGAGTGCCAATGCCTGAGCAGACTTCCAACACCATTGATGAGATCATGATTGAAGTTTACCGGGCTATCTACAGTGCCCTGGAGAGCAGACTACATCTGATCGGGAGTGTGATCGATGCCGAGTCCCGCAAGGAGATACTGGCACAGCAGATCTACGATAAAGGCGACTTCTACGGCAATACAGGATACTTGGTCGAGACCAGTCCTGATGCTATGATCCTCAGAGTAGGCTCCAACGTACGTCACGAGCCATTTGTATTGGGTGGCAAAGTGCCTTCCTGGACTCCGATCGCTCCACTAATCGCCTGGGTCGAACGCAAGCACCTGTCTTGGACTGATAAAGAGACAGGTAAGCTGCTGACCGTAGCCGAGATCGCTTATCTCATCCGGGGCAAGATCAAGCGGGAAGGCATCGCTGCCCGTAATGTGTTCGCTGAGGTTATCGCCAACCGGGAGCAGTGGATATACCAACAACTGAACAGCATCGAGGTAAGTCTATGACCGCACATGAGAAGTTTATCGCAGACCGGAACCGGATTGTCGATGCTTTGAAGTTTTCTGACATCCCCACCATCCAGTTCAACAAGGATGTTATCCCTAAGCAGTTGCCTTGCGCAATCGTGATTCTGGACTCGGAGACAGGCAAGAATGGTACATCCAGACAGTATGTGAGTACTGATCTGGCATGGACAGTCTTCCTGATTGTCAATGCCCAGAATGTATCTGATCCAGATTCCGACTTGTATCAACTCAAGGAGAAGTTCCGTTCTTTCTACCTGAAGCTGATAAACCGGGACCTGCCCAGTGTGGAATACTATACCAGCCGCATCGATGGCACCCGGTTAGTCAGGATAGCCAAGATCGACCTATTCAAAGCTGGAATGGGAGCATCTGCATGAGAGTAATGCGACTGGGTGGATATACCCTGGCTATCAGCTCTGCTACTGATCTCCTGGAGACTAAGTACAAGCCAGAGCCGATTGACTTATCCAAGTGCAGCCGGGTCGGGAAGCAACTGATCACCAAAGCAGCCGAGACCAAGAAAGTAGTCTCCCAGCCCTATTCAATGAGTAACTTGCTCAACCTCATGGATACCGATGAGTACCACTCCGGTTGTGTGGATGCTCTATCGATGGCAACTGTGATGGAGTTCGACTGCAAGAACAGCCAGGTCAAGTCCTGGATGGAAGCAGCCGAGTTCCCCGCATGTGAAGACCAGACCACTATCCTGGCTGAGCTGATGAAGTTCTACCTCGCTTGTGGTAATGGATTCTTGATCAAGATGCGTAACGCTCAGGGACAGTGGATGGGTCTGGAACGCATGCTTCCCAGTGAAGTGCAGATCGTGGAGAACTATAATGAGTTCGGCTTCTTTCGCCCCAACTATATCCAAGTGAAGAACAACCAGAAGAAGGACTTTGCCTATGCCGATATCATCCACATCAAGAAGAGCACCCACAAGAGCAATGCCTGGAGCTTAGCCTGTTTGCCAATAGCCATCAATGTCGAGATACTCTCTGAGATCAAGACCTTTGATTACAACAACTTCAAGAACGGTCTCATGATCGACTATTTCGTAATCGTGGAGGGCGGCACTCTCAGAGACGGAACCGTCACTGACGAGCAGGGCAATGAAGTGCTGACCGATGCCTATACCGAGATCGAAAAGGCACTTACCGAGGTCAAAGGCAATACCAAGAGCCATTCTACTGTCCTGATCGAGAGTGAAAGCCGGGATGTGAAGATACGCCTCGAGCCACTCAGACAGCAGGATAGGGAGGGTGGTTTTCTGTCTCTCAAGAAAGACCTGCGGGAAGGCATCCTCGCTTATCACCGGGTCCCGGCAAGGATTGTCTCACAGCTTATCCCAGGGCAGCTTGGTGGCGATAACCGCAGTGATATGGCTATGTTCTACCACTTCGTTATCAAACCGCTTCAGGAGCGTCTTGCGCTGACTCTGGCGATTGAGTTCAACTACGAGTTCGACTGGAAAGTCAAGCCGGATGACTTCAATTTCGGTAACCTGACTGAGACTCTGCAATCCGATGATGAACGTCTGTTCATGCAGAATCGGAACTTTGGAAGCAAGTAATCAATGAAACACAAGCACATAGATAACAATAAAATACATACCCAAGGAGGTATCGTGTATCCATTCAAGAAACGAACGATTCGAAAGGGCGAGCTTCGCAACGTGGAAGTCGAGCTGGTCTCGCTCCTCTTTGACGAGATGAATCCTGCCAATCAGAAAGGCTTTGTGGTCAAGAATGCCTCTGGCAGAAGCTTTGAACACAAGATCAACTCCACCAAGTTCAAGAGTGAAACAATGGGCACTCAGGGACGGCTTTACGTCACTCTGATGGAGCCCAACTTCCCCGACTCTCAGGGTGACTATTACACTCGGGAAGAGATTCAGAAAGCCTGTGACCACTTTGCCAAGCACGGCTTAGTCGGCAAGTGCGATGTAAACCACAATATGCAGCCTGTCCCGGAGTTCACCGTAGTGGAAAACTACATCCTCAAGACCAGCGACCGAGAGCATTTTCCCGATGCTAAAGTGGGCTCCTGGGTGCAAGTCCTCAAGTGCGAAAACCTGCAGAGTGATCTCTGGCAGAAGATCGAAAAGGGCGAGTTCAATGGCGTCTCGATCTATGGTCGGGCTGATGACTACCGCAGTGCCGAAGCCAGCCTTACCGAGATCAAGAATGAGCTCAACAGCTTACGTAAAGTGGCTGAGCACAATAAGAACAGTGAACTTCAGAAAGGCATCACAGCCATTACCGAGAAGATTACAGAGTTGGAAAAGAACAGCGGTTCGGCTACAGTAACCGATGCCGTCAAGAGCATCGAGAAGAGCCTCAAGGACTTGTCAGTGACCATGAGCAAAGCCATTTCCATAAGCATCCCCGGAGAGCCGGATGTGAACCAGCAGACTACTGACCGGGAAGTATCCATCGATGGTAACAAGATCATGGTTAAAGCTTCGCATCGTGAGATTTACAAAGGCATTGCCGATGTTGACTCGGGCAAAGCCATGAACATCCTCAATCCCAACAACACCTCGCTCTTCATTGATGAGGTGATCGGTTCTCACCCCGGAGATACGCTCTCGGATATTACTATCGTGCCATTGCTGAAAGATGAGTCTCTCGACATCGGTTTGGTGGAAGATCTGGTCTTCAAGAACAAGCTCGATGGTGCTCTGACTGCTCAGGACGTGGGCACAGGTGATATATCCATCCCCACCGGGATACTCAATGCTGAGTTCACTCTCGGAAGAGATGTGGTCGAGTTCTACAAGGACAAGTACGGAGAAGATGCCTTCGGAGCTTACGTGGAGAACCATATTGCCAAGAAGACCGAGAAGGCTATCCGTCTCTTGCTCTTCAGAGGTGATAGAACTTCCACCGCTGCAAAGCTTAAAGCACTGGACGGAGTTGTAAAACTCGCCACTGCCGCTACCAATGTAACCAACCTCTCCAAAGCTACCTATACCGACTGGGCAAAGCGCTTTGAAGCCGCTCTCCTGGCATTCTCTGATGAGATGCTCGAAGAGCAAGAGAGCTTCAAGTTCTATGTGAGTCACAAAGATCTGATCCGCATCAGAGCAGAGCTTGCCAAGCGTGAGACCGGAGCCGGAGATCGCCTGGCAAGCTC
>Ga0209311_1001377_pt1 | contig 19662 bp, 20 predicted proteins | sample AD_UKC045_MetaG_FD_184417 | JGI IMG/M metagenome (GOLD analysis project Ga0209311, IMG submission 184417) | Active sludge microbial communities of municipal wastewater-treating anaerobic digesters from USA - AD_UKC045_MetaG (SPAdes) (version 2) | ecosystem: Engineered > Bioreactor > Anaerobic >... | reverse complement strand
GCTTGGACACGTGAAAGAAACAGTAAGAAATGTCAGATAAATTGGCAGTTTACCACTCAGGATTCAAGAACAAAACTGAAGCGTCTCTATCCGACAATCGATGCTTGACGAGACACTACCATAATAAAACATTTGTTTCATCTTTCTCCAAAAAAAACCTGCTCAGCCATAAGGCCAATCCTGTCTGAGATGAAACACTCACAACATGCTCCACGATCTCAGGCAAGCATAAACACTATAAAAATTAGTTAGAAGCATCACTTCTGATGGGTATCATTCAAATGAAGGCAGAATAGTTGTCAAGCATTTTTTCCGGTCTTTATTTGGGTGCGTTTATCTCTTTATAGATGAATATGTTATCTATCTGGTCTCGTGCCAGTAAATCCGTCCTTTTTCACCAAAGAGATTGTAGCCATCCTCCATCCGGATCCACCCATAGCGCTCATAATAAGAGTCGTGGTCGGTGGTGAGATAAACAGTCTTGTATCCCAAGCCCCCTGCTACGCGGACCCCATGCTGCAATAGCAGTTTACCCAGTTCGCGGCCACGCTGGGCGGGTTCGATCCACAGACAGCCCAGCCAGGGCCACAAATCCTGGCGGCTGACCAGGTCATTGGTGAGCAGGGCGTAACAACCGATCACCTCCTCAGCCTCAAGCATCAGATAGAAGCGGGGCAGGGCCATATCTGTGGAAGAAGAGTGCGCGATCGCGTCATAATAGAAAGCATAGTTCTCTTCACGGCCCCAAATGCCGTGGATGTAACGAACCGCGGTTTCCATGCCGGCCCCATACTCACGCACATTAATAATCTTTGGCATATCTGACTCCTGGCAGGATTGTTTTCCAAACCCAATTATACCAGTCTTAGCAACCTTGTCAATCAATATAGCTAATAGTTTGTATATCAATAATATACAAGTGCCCAGGGCCCATGTCTGGAGCCAGCTTATCCAAGCTCTTCCTTAATAGCATTACGGTATCATTACGGACTCATTACGGACTAAGTCCGTAATGAGTCCGCAATAGGATGCGGGAAGGACCAAGGAAGCAGGGCGGAGAAAGTAGCACTTGGCTGTTGTCAGCTCGCTGCTTATGATCCCGAGATCCAGCTCCGGTCAGGCACAAATATCGGGGTGGTTGGGTTGGTACTTGACAGAATCGCGGACATGCTCAGACTGAGATAAATCATATTCAGGAGACGGGATGAGAGACGCAATCGCAAGTAAGATGGATATATGGCTGCGACAGCTCTGCGCAGACGCGATGGGGAGATCAGTGGGAACCGCTGCCAACCGGGAGGCTTCCGAGCTGTTTATCAGGCTGGCCACGGAGGCGAAAGCGAGGATGAGCAGGGAGGAATTTGGCTGTCTGGATTACGATCCCGGTCAGGTAGAACTGAGTAGCGGCAATCAAAGCTTTGAGGCTTATGCCTCTCCATTCAGCAAGGGCTGCCAGACGATCGCGGTGTTGGAAGCCGCGTCCAGCCTGGAAGAGCTCCAAAAGCTTGATCTGAAAGGCAAGATCCTCTTGTTGCATTCCGCAATCGCAGCTTCTCAAATCATGCCCAAGAACTTTGTGTTTTACAATCCTGACGAGCATAGAACCCTGGTAAGGTTGTTGGAAAGCTCTGGAGTGAGCGCGGTAATCTCTGCCTCTCCACGACAGCCGGAGCTCAATGGAGCGTTGTATCCCACTCCCATGTTTGAGGATGGCGATCTGAGCTTTGCCAGCGCGTATATGAGTGTGGAGGAGGGGATCAGGCTTGCAGGGCAGCGCGGCCGTCCCGTCAAACTGATCTCCACCGCATCTCAACAAGCCTCTCAGGCGATCCACGCGATGGCGTCGTTTGGACCTGAAGCAGGCCCCATCTTATTGATCTGCAGCCATCTGGACACCAAAAGAGGAACTCCGGGCGCTTTGGACAACGCGGGTGGAACTATGGTCCTGTTTGCCCTTCTGGAATTGCTGAAAGACTATCGGGGCCCTTATCAGCTGCAGATTTTGCCGTTCAATGGAGAGGACTATTATGCCGTGCCGGGTGAGATGATCTATCTGAGAGACCTGAAGGAAGGAGAGCCTAAACTGTGCGTCAACCTGGACGCGGTAGGCCTCAAGGGGAGCCGCAATGGATGGTGTCATTTCAACCTGAGTGACGCTCAGCAACGGCTACTGCCGCAATGTTTTGCGAATGAAGCGCTCTATGGCCCCATGGAAGAGTGGATTCAGGGTGACCATGCCATCTTTGCCATGCGGGGAGTGCCGACCATAGCTTTTTGCACGGACGCTCTGCAAATGGCCTTCAGTCAGATCACTCACACCGGGGTCGACCGTCCGGAACTCCTGGACCTGAACTCACTGGCAGACCTGGCCTTGCGCCTCAGAGAGTTTATCGACGCCTGGTGTAAAAACACAGACCCCGCTTGAGGCGAGGTCTGAAGGCAGGAGTGGGAGGTAGCCTTAGAGCTCGAACTCCGTGCTGACGGTTACCGAAATGCTCTTGCTGCGGGTGCTGGTGTTGTAGTAGCCATAGTCCGAAACCTCAGTGGAATAGGGCTCCGTGATCTGGAAGACCCCGGCCCGGGCGGATTTGAGCTTGCCCAGCTTGCTTTTAGCCGATCCTGTGATCTCTTTGGCCCGGTCGAGAGCGTCCGCGGTCGCTTCCGCGATCAGCTGTTTCTTCAGTTCCGGCAGCTTGGTGTAGAGGTATTCCAGGTTGCTTTGCTGCATCAGCAGTCCGCGGTCCGCGAAGAAGGAAGGATCGAGGGCGATCTTTTCCACCTTGGGGATGTCGGAAGAGAGGATGTAGAGGGTCTGATTGACGCTGTAGGATACCAGATTTCCATAAGTATCGTTCACCGGCGAGCTGGTGGGGGGCTGGATGTTGATGTCCTTTTCGGTGAGGCCCTGCGCTATGAGGCTGGATTTGAAATCGGCCACGTCTTTGGAGAGGCTGTTGTAGGCGTCTTTGAGACCGTCAACGCTGGTCCCTTTTTGGAGAGACAGGGTCCACTTCACCAGGTCGGATTCGAAGAGTTTGCTGGAATAACCCGTCACCTTCAGGCCCCGGTCCACCTGGCGGCTTTGCAGGAAAAAGGAACCAAAGACGGTGACGCCGATCACAAAGGCTACAGACGCAACGATAACGCCGCGGTGTTTGCCCTTGTCCTTTTCAAAGATCTCCAACGCGATCAGGCCCAGCACCACAGCGATGGGCAGCCAGAGGTGGTTTGAGAACATATTAACTCCTTATCGGAAATAGGTTTAGTCCAGATGATCAGTGAAGCGGGGCTCTCCCGAGATCTCCACATGGCGCTGTTGGCCGTCATAGACAAAACGGAGAGAGAGGGTTTTATAAGGTAGCAGTTTTTCAGCCAATTCCGGCCATTCGATCAGGGTGACGCCACTTTCAATGATATCGAAGATTCCGAGGTCCATAAGCTCGTCTTCGGTTTTGAGGCGATAGAGGTCCAGATGATAGAGTGGCAGGAGGCCGGTGTGGTATTCTTTGAGCAGCACAAAGGAGGGGCTGTCGATTTCGTCACGGATGCCGAGGGCTTTACCTATCTCTTTGGCGAAGAAGGTTTTGCCGGCTCCCAGCTCGCCGTAGAGGCAGAGTACGTCTCCGCATTTGAGCAGCGGGGCCAGGTAGGTGGCCAGCTCAGCGCTGTCCTGAGGGGTGTTGAGCTTGAATATCTTGTTCATGAGTATATCCTTGGTATGTTTAATCTATTTATTTGGCATTGCCATATCAGTCTCACATGAAGCTTGAATAACAGGAGTGAGTAAATGTAAACTTGGAGTTCAAAGCTCCTGGGCAGATAATACGGTTAAATTTCTACCTGACGGGGCGTTGGACTTCGAGCAGTGCATCGAAGCGCGTGGTTCCTTCGGTGGGCTGGTTGAAGTCCAAGCGGCCCGCAAGTTCGCTGCCATATATAGCTTTATCCTGGCCGCTTGAACTCCAACGGGTACGGCCCGCAAGTTCGCTGCCATATATAGCTTTATCCTGGCCGCTTGAACTCCAACGGGACAATCGGTGACCAATAAAAAGTCCCAAAAGCAGGTCCGGCATTCGGAGCCGCCTTTGGGACCGTTTCGGTTGCAGTCCTGAGTATATACTATCCGGCTTTCTGGCTGTGGTCAAGCAAAAAAGCGCGGACCAGGTTTATTTGGAACGTTTGGGACGGCAGGTGGCGATGGGGAGGATCATCTCTTCAAGAGAAACGCCGCCATGCTGGAAAGTGCCGTTGTATTGCCTTTGATATTGATGGTAGGCATTGGGATAGACGAAATAGTAGTCGTCCTTGGCAAAGATATAGTTGTCCACGATGCTCTTGGAGGGGAGGCCATACTCGGAGGGCTTTTTGGCAAAGAGGGCGTGACGGTCGTTGGCTGTGAGGTTTTTGCCTTCTTTATAGCGGACGGTGATCGAGGCGTCGCGGTCTCCCACCACTTGGGTGGCGCGGTTGACCTTGATGGAGCCGTGATCGGTGGAGATGATGCAGATGGCATCCTGTTTGGCGATGAGCCTGAGGGCTTCGTAGAGCGAGGAATGCAGGAACCAGTGTTTGGTGAAGGCGCGCAGACCTTCTTCGTGAGGAATGGTCTCCTGAAGGATCTGATCGCGGCTGCGGTGATGGGCAAGGAGGTCCAGGAAGTTGTAGACCAGCACCACCAGGTTTTCCTTGTTCCAGGTCTCGATCTTGCGCAGCACGAAGTTGCCTTCTTCCATGTTGAAGATTTTCACATACTTGGAGGCGGGCTCGAGGCTGTAACCGAGCTCTTTGATGTGCTCGTCCAGCAGCTGGTGCTCGTTGCGGTTGCGGCTGTTGTCCAGTTCTCCGCTGGTGACCCAGTATTCCGGAAAGCGTTTGGCGATGTCGATGGGGAGGAGGCCGCTAAAGATGGAGTTTCGGGAATAAGGTGTGGCGGTAGGCAGGATAGAGTAATAGAGGTCCAGCTCCTCGTCAAACAGCTCTTTGATATAGGGTTGGATGGCCAGATACTGGTCCAGGCGCATGCAGTCTATGATGATGAAATAGATGGGCACGTTCTCTTCGAAATTGGGCGCGATGTATTGGGACACGACGTCGAAGGAGAGGTTGGGCCGGTCGTCGCTCATCAGCCATTTGCGGTAGTTGCGTTCCACGTAGTTGGTGAATTCGGTGTTGCAGTTGCGCTTTTCCAGAAAGTGGGTCTGGCGCAGGCCTTCATCGTTGACTTCGTCGATCTGGAGCTCCCAATAGGCCATTTCGCGATAGATATTGGCCCATTCTTTCCAGTCCGGAGCGTCGAAGAGCCTCTGATTGAGCTGGGCCATATAGCGGGTGTATTGCTCGCCGATCTGGTTTGCCCTGATCTCGTCCGCCTGGAAGATTTTTTTGATGGCCATGATGATCTGGTTGGGATTGATGGGCTTGATCAGATAGTCTGAGATCTGGGAGGCGATGGCTTTGTCCATCAGGCCTTCCTCTTCGCTCTTGGTGACCATCACGATGGGCAGGGAGCTGTTGATGCGCTTGATTTCCTGGAGGGTGGTGAGGCCGTCCAGGCCTGGCATCATCTCGTCCAGGATCACGAGGTCGTATTTATGTTCCAGCACCTGCTCGATGGCGTCGGTGCCGTTGTTGCATGTATCCACGAGGTAGTTGCGCTCTTCCAGGAAGAGCACAAAGGGTTTGAGCAGATCGATCTCGTCGTCCACCCAGAGTATTTTCATTTGCTTCAAGGTGTATCCTCCTTGTTGTCTTGAACTTCGCTTTCGAAGGCACGCTGCCGCTCTTTGACGACTTTCTTTACCGATTCGGGATCGGCATCCTGAAAGTAGAGCGCCAGCTTGAAATTGAGATCGGCGCGGGAACAGTTGAACCACGCCAGCATCTTTTCCATATACTGATCTACATACACCTTTTTGAGGTCTGTGTCTTCTTGTTTGGCCTTATCCTTAAACTCCTTGATATGGTCTCTGAGGTCTTTGGTGGGCATCTCAGCAGCCATTTCCACCCACTGGTCCCTTTCTCCCCAATCGGCCTTCTGGACGAGGGGACGGATCATCTGCAGCCGATCGAAGCCGATGTCTTTGATGGTGGATTCATCCACGTCCATCTCTTCAATAAAGAGATCAAAGGTCTGAACCAGCTTGCCGGCCAGGCTGCCGCTCATTTTATACTCGGCCTCGATGAAGTCTTTAAAGCTCTCATAGCCTTTAAACTTGAAGAGTTTGGTACGCTTGATGTCTGAGAGCAGCTGTCCCAGAGTGAGGAAGTTATCCTCCAGGGCCTGGCTCAGATTGGCCACAGCGCTGAATTTTTCATCGGGGGTCATGGTTTCGGTGTGTTCAAACTTGGGTTTCATTGGTGTTCCTCAGTGATCTTTATTGGATAATATACTTGTGATTGAGATGGAAAGACGCCCTCACGCGTTTCCGTGGCATAATCCTGCAGGGCTGTCTGGATTGATGATGCCAGATCGGCATAGGTCTTTACAAACTTGGGACGCATTCCGCTGAAGCCCAAAAGGTCGTGCCAGACGAGTACCTGGCCGTCTGTGTGACGGCCCGCGCCGATTCCAATCGTGGGAATGGCGATGGACTCCGTGATCTCTTTGCCCAGCAGTTCCGGAATGCCTTCCAGCACCAGCATAAAAGCGCCGGCTGCTTCCAGAGCTTTGGCCTGGCGTAAGAGCTCGTCGTGCTCTTTGACGGTCTTGCCCTGCACCTTGTAGCCACCAAAGCGATGCACGCTCTGAGGCGTGAGGCCAATGTGAGCGCAGACGGGGATCTCGCAATCCACTATTGCTTTGACGGCATCGACGCGAGAGGGGCTGCCGCCTTCCAGTTTGACGGCATTGGCGCCACCTTGGACGATCAGGTCCGCGGCGTTGAGCTTGGCGGCTTTTATGCTGTGATAGCTCATGAACGGCATATCCGTCACAATAAAGCTTTGAGGAGCGCCTCTGCGGGTGGCAGCACTATGGTGAAGCATATCTGCCATAGTCACTTGCAGAGTTGTGTCGTAACCCAGGACCACCATGCCGAGGCTGTCACCCACCAGGATCAGATCGATCCCGCTTTGGGCGGCGATTTTGCCCATGGCATAGTCGTAAGCCGTGACCATCACGATCCGGCGTCCTTCCACTTTCATCTGATGAAAGCTGGTTACGCTCAGCTGCTCTTTGTCAGTCATTATCGGTTCCTTCCATTTCCGTGTCATCTATATCGTCATCGCCGCGCTGGGAATCATCTTCCAGCATATCACCGTTGTAGCCATTGGTGCCGATCATCATATCGTAGATGGTCCCGCCATTGGCATACCATCCCAAAAAGCGGCCCCGCAGACGTCCCATCCTGTAATTGGCGCTCATCTGGGGATTCCCGTTGGGATACCAAAGATAGAGAGGACCGTTCTGCAGGCCTTGATGGAGGTGGACCACCCTCAGGAGCTGGCCATTTTCATAGCGCTCGAAAGCGATTCCGGTAAAAGGCTGGCCTTTCAGGCTGAAATTGGCGTCCTTCTCCACCAGGTCCTGAATGGGAATGGCGGTTGAGGGCAGGGTGTAGCGCTTGAGGGCCACGAATTCTTCGGAATTGCCTTGGGCAAAGAGCCCCTGGGATGCGATCGCGGCGATGAAGAAGAAAAGCAGAGGCCACTTCAGGTAGCCAGGCTCTGATGCGTAAAACTTTCTCCTGGGAGCGGTAAGAGCGCTCCGGTATGATTTGGAATCTGTTGACCACATTTTCAAACTCCCTTGGGGACGTCAACTGCTTTTTTCAGCTGTCCCCGGTTTGTTGATCCTATTGTCTGGTTTGAGAGACATGACAGGGGGTATTCAAACCAGCGATGTGCATAACTCTCTAAATACATTATAATCAGCAGTGAGAACAACCCAAAAAGATAAGACCGGGCGCGGGATCCCTGCCCGGTCTCATATGAAGGTCAGTTAATGGGTTTAGCCGTTTTTCTCAGGTATGGAAGCCCCAGCCCTGCCACTAAGGCCAGGATGGATGCCAGCAGACCGATCAGGCTGAGGGTGACTCCTCTCTTGTAAGATTCGGGAGCGAAGAACAGCTTCAACTGATGCTTGCCGGCAGGTATCTTCAGACCGCGCAAGGCGTAGTTGGCAGCCTGGATGGGAATGTCTTTGCCATCCAGAGAGGCTTTCCAGCCGGCGGGATAGTAGACTTCGCTGAGCAACAGGAAGGCGTCTTTATCGGTCTGGAGCTCATACTCCAGAGTATGCATCTCGGCTTTGGTCTGTTTTACCATGGTGGAATCAGGCTTGGTAACTCCCTGGACAGGGCTCTCCACATAAGCGGTTTTGCGGGGATCAAAGCTCTCGGCGCTCATCAGTTCCAGGATAGAATCTGCCGGGCTAACCTGCCGGACTTCATCTACAAACCAGGCCCTGGGCAGCACGTTGCGGTTTTCATAGATGGTGATCCCATCCTCTGACGTGAAGACTGGCCTGATTTGGGTGAGGAGGCTGTCCATCGGAATCGCTTCCGGATGGACGAAGTATTTGGCATTCAGCATACTGAGCACCGGCATGGGGATCTCTCTGGGCTGCTGGCCATCCTCGACCGCGAATAGGCCCATCAGATATCTTTGCCACTCGCCGGGACGCTGTTTGGCGGGATTGCCGTCCAACAGCTTGAGCAGATCGTCATAGCGCTTCAGTTTGGCGGCTGAATAACCCGTCACGATCTGATGATGATATGCCCACTCGCCGCTTGGCTTGGGCAGTGAACTCTGAGTGAAAAGGCTCTGGGAGATAGGATAGATCCGGTGAGGGGTCTTGTCGCGCAGCATAAACTGGTCATAATCGGCCGCCTCGAAGCGGTTAAGATATTGCTCCACCGGTTTGAGGTCGCGCATATGCTTTCCGGTATAGACCCAGAGGTCTACAAAGATCGCCAGCGTGATCAGGATCATGAAGGCGGTGTTTCTCAGCTTGCCGATGGCTCTCAGATAGGCAAAACCCAGGCTCACGGTGAGGAGCAACAAGCTCAGCACTCCGCTCTTGTAAAGGAGGTCCAGCCTGGAAGCGATCAATTCAGCCGGGACCTGATCATAGCCGCGTTGTTTATACTGGGCCAGTTCTCCCGCGTTGCTAAATGACAAGCCTCCCAAGAGAGTTTTGGAGAGTGCCAGCCACAGAATGAAGAGACCTCCACCGATCCAGAACAGCCTCAGCAGCAGTTTGCCAAAGCTCTTGTCCTGGGCTTCCGCTCTGTCAAAGAGGGTGTCCAGACCCAGGGCGGCCAGCATCACGGCATTGATCTGCACCATGGTGAGGATCATGGAAGGCACCCGGAATTTGTTGAAATAGGGCAGATACTTGAGCAGCAGATCAGACAAGGCGGGAGCGAAGCTGCCAAAGGACATCAGGGTAAAGACAAGTGACGTGATCCACATAAAGACGGCCAGGCGGCGATGCTTTTTGCCCAGCACGGCCAGGATGCCAAAGGCCAGCACCACGATCCCAAAGTAGTTGTAAATCTGGGTGAAGGGCATAAAGCCCCAATAAGTCTGATTGATGCCGCCAAAGAAGTCCGGAATGATGAATCCAAGGATCTCCAGAGGATGGAAGCTCCAGCCCTGCGCGTAAGCTGTCTCCAATCCGGCAGAACCGCCTCGCATGGTGTAGTGGCTGTATTCCATGGTGCTTAAGTAGGGATTCATCACTGCCAGCAGCGTAAGTCCAAACGCGGCAGCAGTCAAAGCGGTAAAGAGCCAGAACTGTTTATGGTCCCTTGCCCTGAGGCTTTCGATCAACTGCCAGAGCCAGTACATGCCCATAAACAGATAGAGATAATAAGATATCTGGGGATGATTTTCCCTCAGCTGCACGATCAGAGTGGTAGCCAGAAAGCCCAGGCCCAAAAGACCAGGTTTTTGCCTGAGATAAAAGAAGGCCCAGATCACCCAGGGGACATACATGATAGCCCGGAACTTCGTATTGTGGCCTATCTCCAAGAGGCCCACCCAATGGCAGGAAAACACAAAAGCCACTGCTCCGGCAAAACAGATCCAGGGATTCATCTTCCAGAATCTCAGCAGCAGGAAAATGCCCAGTCCACCTATAAAGAGCAGGAAAATCCGCCAGTTGATCACCTTATCGGTGAGGCGGCTGATGTTTTCCAAAAAGGGATAACGGTTTGGGAATGAGATCATGTAGGCAGGCATGCCGGAAAACATGCTCTGAGTCCACAGGGCCTGATCGGAATGCTCTTTATTGTAGTCAATGATGCTCTTGGCGGCACCCTGCCACTGAGTGATATCGGAGGCGATGGGAGTCTTGCCGCCATAAGCCACGGGAAAATAGATCAGAGACAGCATCAAAAACAGCACGGCCACCAATACCCAGGGCAGATGCCTGGTCCAGTTATGGCTCGTGTGTAATGCCGTTTCAGCCGCGTGTCCAACTTTGCTGCCGGGCTTGGCATATTTGGGATTGACAGTTTTCCTGGACATATAAATCCTCTATCCAAAACGTATTTTATCGCATGAGAAATCGTCCGCCCTTATCGGTCAAGGATAAAATCGCTGCGCAAAGCGTGGCCGGCCTGCCAACCAGCCTTACAGCTCTCAATGACTGGAACAGACGATTACTCGAGCCCAAGGAGTCAGCGATGATATTTGAATACCGCAAACGGATATATGGCTATGAATGCGACGTCTATGGCCATTTGAACAATGCCAACTATCTGCAGCTTTTAGAAGCCGCCCGGGCCGAAGCCCTGATCGAAATGGAGATGTCGATCGCCAGAATGAGAGAGCTGGACCTCCAGATCTTTGTCACCGCTTTCGAGCTCAAGTATATCAAAGCCATCCAGCTGGAAGATATCGTGACCGTAAAGACCTGGGCCACCAGCATCACACGCCTCAGGGGGCATTGGCGTCAAGAGGTATATGACGGTACCGGAACACTTTGCTTCACTGCTGAGATGGACGCCGTGTTTGCACGGGGAGGGAAGCCTCAGAGGCTTTCGGCTGAGGTATTGGAGGTCTTTGTCAGCAGAACTGAGACTCAATAAAGAGACGTAACATGCTATTTTTGCATGGCATAATGAGATTGTTAGGCAACATTATGCTTGTCAAACATAATGTTTATGAAGCATAATGTCAGGGACAAATAGGAGCTTGTCCATGATAGATAAGCCTCACTTCTGTCCTTATTTCTCCTCTATCTGAGGCCCCTTCCCATAGCTGATCTTACCGGTAAAGTAACGTAGTCTGATCTCTGCATAATTCTCCAGCCAGGCCTGAACGCCGTAGCGATTGATATAGCACTGAGAGTACATCTTCATATTGTGAGGCAAAGAGTTAGCCCGGTCCGCGGCAGGCATCAGACGCACGCATGGAAAGTCCTCGCATTCATAGCACATCGTCACTCCATGCTCCTGCGCGCAGGCATAGTTTTCGCAGCGAGAGCCCAGATGTTTACAGTGGCCATCCACTGCCCGGCAGCCTGGGCAGGGCAGCTGCTCCTCATCGATGCCGTGGGCTTTCAAAACAGGCAGAAGAGCGGGATTGTCCTTCACTTTATGGCAGGCGCACTCACCACAATAGACACCGCAGGGAGAGATCAGTTCAAACTCATGATCCTTGATCATATCACACCTCTTGGGATTTTGCTCCCAGGATGAGCTCAGAGCGATTTCGTCAAGCAAAAAGTGACCAGGATCACAGGAGTAGCGCTAAATAATTGAGCTCAGCGCTATTCTGATCAACCTGACCGGGCTACCTATGTCAAATTGGATATTCCCCTGGCTATTTTATCCTGATCAGCTTGCCGCTGAACTGGCGTCTGCCATCATCCACCCTGTAAAAGTAAAGGCCGTTGGAGACCTCCCGACCGGTTGAATCTAGGCCATCCCATTCCAATTGATGAGTACCGCCAGGGAGGTTTCCCGCAAACAGGTCTCGCACTTTCTGGCCTCTCAGGTTGAAAAGGGAAACTTTCAACCGGGCGGGATTCTTAAGCTCGAAAGCCAGACAAGTCTTGCTGTTAAAGGGATTGGGATATGGATTTACTGAAGTGATCGCGGGAGTGAGCAGTTCGTCGGAATTGGGAGAGCCGGGTGCGATTAGTTCCAGTTCGATGGCCGCGGCCCCGATAATCCCACGTCCCAGAGCATCTGTCCAGGGACGGTTGGGCTCTGTAAGCCAGCTTTTTCCACAGGGGCCATTGTTGTCGAAGACCATGTTCTGATAATCCATGAGGTCGATAATCACGGCAACCCTGCCTGAGATGGTGGTTTGACTTGAGAGCTGATATTCAAAGCGGCCGTTCATGGGGTGGTCCAGGTCTCCGATATTGAGCAGGGTCTCGTCCGTTATCCCACTGGGACCGAAGCGGTTGATCTTCACATTCACCCTTCCCGGGATGGCAGGATTGCCCCAGGGATCTTCCACCGCGTTGAAGGCCAGCTTGCGTACCAGGTATTGTTGGGGGCCCAGCTCAAATTCCACCGCGGCCTTGATGGGCACGGCTCCCCGGCCATAGCTTTCCCAGATTGGCTCATCGGTGAGCCAGCTAAACCAGGAGGCCTGAGAAGGATCTACCACTCTCACAGTGGAGCGGGCTGTGCTGAACAGCGTTTCCGCGTTGTAGGCAGTCACCAGAATGTCGTGATGGCCTGGCGTCATCAGGGCTTCCGGGATATTGAAGGAGTAGGGGGCCGTGTTGTCACTACCGATCAGGCTGCCGTCCCATCTGAACTCCACTCCTGTCACAACCGAGCCCGGAGCGCCGACTCCGGCGCTGATCATTTGGTCTGCCAGCGTGAGAATGCTGCCCTGGGCTGGCAAGAGATTGGAGATCACGGGAGGAATGGCATCGGTGGACGCGAGAAGCGTGAAAGTGATGGTATCACCCGCTTCTCCAATGTTTTGGATATTGACAGGAGACGTATTGCCACCAGTGAGAAAGCAATAGGGATCGGTGTAGGTATTGAACTCGGTGCGGCGGTTATTGAGGCTAAAAGCTGCGGCGGCGATATCGCCATTGGCGTCTGAACTTCCACCCGGACGGAAGATATACACTTCGTCCGGAGGGCCGTCCGCGTTGCCATCCAGGTCGTCATTGACGCGATAGATCAGGAGGCCCGAACCCGGCAGATATTCTTCAAAGACATCCGCTCCCTGCTTGCGATACTCCAATACCAGATACTGGCTGCCGGACAGCGGAATCTTGTAAACGCTTCCCGTGGATGAGGTTATGGGCTGGAGAGTATGAGTCCCGGCTCCGATTGTCGGGATGTTGTCTATCCAGCCGCCATAGCGATACTTCATATACATGCCCATATGGCCGTTGCCGCTTTCCATGATGTCCCAGCATCCCGCTGGAGTGATGCCGTTGAAGGTGTAGTGATAGAGGTCTGGCGCGCCCACGCTGTGAAACATCTCATGGCAGAGGGTGCGCACGCTGTTCTGGTTTTCAGGCTGGAAGGTGAAGTCCCACACCATCTTACCGTTGATGTAGGCATCCTGGGTATAGAGCGCCCAGCGATGGGCCCACAAGAGATCATTCCAGGCGCTGTGTGGGCCCCGGATGATGAAGCAGACGTTATCCACATAATCATCGTTATCAGCGTCGATATTGAGGTCAGCCGGCACCTGCGAAGCGATGGCATCGATGGCATCCGCGAGGAGCGCGTGTTCACGCTCGGTGCGTTGCCAGTCCCGGTAGCCTTGAGGATTGGTTACCGCGTTGTAGGGCATATAATAAGCCCTTGGATGGCTGTCCTGATAGGAGAGGTTGACCTCGGGAGCGCAGACGGGGTAGTGATGGGTCACATAGTTGAGCTGATCGTAGCTCACCTGATGAAAGTAATTGCGCAGGGAGTATTCACCAGGCCCCACGGTATTGAATTTGGCGTCATAAACCGCTCTGCTATCGGCAAATTCATCCTGGTCGCTGAAGCGGATGAAGACGTTGATATTGTTGACAGTACCGGTGTTAGGGCCTCTATGACCACTTCTGGCGTGGGAGTTCATAAAGCTCACTTTGGCCCTGTAAGCATCAGGAGAAATGTTGATCCCGGTCCTCAGTCCCAGGCTGGCAGGATCATGCAGACCCACTCTCCAGGCCGATGGAGCAGGCTCTCCATTCACAACAGAGGCAAAGTAATAGTATCCGTCCACGGGGCTCTGGATGATAGTGTAGCCAGAAGCGTCGTGCAGACGGTTGGCATACTCGTCCCCAGAAGCCAGCAGTTGCAGTTCGCTTCCATCCGGTTGGGTGACGGCAGTGGGCAGGTTTTCAAACGGGGCCGCGCTCAGCACTAACAGCGCTGATGCAAAGATCAAAATCAAGGCGTGTTTCATCATTCCTCCAACTTTGTCATGTAAAGCAAATCTCGTGCCTTGTTGCATAATTAGTTCATTACTATCAGCGTCCCGGACTGGACAAAGGCGATAATCAAGATGGGTAAGGAGCCCGGAACCCTTATGTCAGAGACTGTTATTGCTTGTGATGGAAGCAGATAGCTAGAGTCCATGATCATGCCTTGAAGGCCAGAAACATCATGCTTGCCACTCTCTTCCGCTTATGGTTCTCGTATCCCACCCCTCACGCATGCTGAAGCACGGGATAGGCGTGCGATAAGCACGGGATAAGCGTGAGTGGCTGACAGGGAAGCGTGGGTAACCATGAAAAGCAGCCTTGGCACACGTGTCAGCACCTTGTCATACTCGCGGAGGGGAGTATCCAGCCCTTTGTGTAGCAGAGAGTTGTCAGTAAGTTTGACTCCCGCCTCCGAGCTGGTGCGAAAACTGACTAAACAAGAGACTAACATAAGCCCCGTTGGAGTTCAAGCGGCCACGATAAAGGCATACATGACAACGAGATTGCGGGCCGCTTGGACTTCAACCAGTACACCCGTGAGATAAATATCTTCGATGTGCTGCACCTAAGTCCAAAGCCCAGTCAGGGGCGATATTTCAGATAGACCAGCACGCGTAACCCCCACATCTAGCTCCGCCAGGAGCGGCATTTCAGATTTATATGGTACGGCATAAAAATTTGTCTTACATTGTGATACACATCTAAAATATCGCCCCTGACGGGGCTCAGGGTGGTTCTGTGGGTCTGCGTTGCCTAGCTGAAATGCCGCTCATGACGGAGCTTGATACGCCACTTTCGCACAGGCTCCTCCACGGGAATGACAGTAAGGCTTTGCATGTAAACTCCAACAGGGCTACATCAGACCATGCCATTCTCAGAAAAACAAAACGGCGCCAGATATTGGCGCCGCTTTGATATACCGACATGAGAAGCGCGGTTTACACTTCCATGATCTCTTTTTCTTTGGCCTTCTCGGCTTCGTCGACTTTCTTGATCCAGTCGTCGGTGAAGTCCTGCAGTTCTTTGAGGAGTTTCTTTTCGTCGTCCTCGCTGATCTCGGAATCCTTCTTCATCTTCTTGGCCTGCTCGTTGGCGTCGCGACGGATGTTGCGGATGGCCACGCGGGCGTCTTCAGCCAGCTTCTTGAGGGACTTCACGATGTCTTTGCGTTTGTCCTCGGTGAGGGGCTGGAAGGGCAGACGGATGACGTTGCCGTCGTTTTCGGGTGTGATCCCCAGGTTGGCTGCCAGGATGGCCTTTTCGATATCGGCCAGGGTGGTTTTGTCCCAGGGCTGGATCACGATCAAACGGGCTTCCGGGATGGAGACGTTGCAAAACTGCTTGATCGCCTGGGGCTGACCGTAGTAGTTGATGCGTACGTCGTCCAGGATGGAAGCGCTGGCGCGTCCGGTGCGGACCTTGGAATACTGATGCAGCAGTGCCTCAAAGGACTTTTGCATCTTATCTTTGGTGCTTTCTTTCAGGTTTTCCATGGTGTTTATACCTCTTTTCCACCTCAGGGGTGGATAAATGTGCCCACACCGGTGTCCGTGAGCGCTTCGCGCAAGCGGTTGATGTTGCACACCTTGATCGGCAGCTTGTTTTCACTGGCCAGCGAGAAGGCTGTCATATCCATCACTCCCAACTGCCTGGAGATACACTCCTGATAGCTGGCACTGGCGATGAAACTGGCCGTGGGGTCCTTGGCGGGATCGGCGCTGAAGAGACCATCGACCTTGGTGGCCTTGAGCACGAGGTCAAGACCCAGTTCGATGGCGCGCAGCACGGCAGCCGTGTCCGTGGTAAAAAAGGGTGAGCCCGTTCCCCCGGCTAAAAAGCAGATCTGGCCATTTTGCATGGCACAGCTTGCCTTGAGGGGGGAGTAGTGCTCGGTCATCTTATCCATGGGCAGGCTGCTGAAGACGATGGCGGGGTAATTCTTGTTGTTCAAGATTTCCGCCAGGTACAGCGCGTTTTGGACCGTGGCCAGCATGCCGATGTTGTCCAGAGTGACGCGGTCCAGGCTTTGATTTTTCCAGGTCCCACCGCGGAAGATATTTCCACCGCCCAGCACGATGGCGATGCTGTAGCCGAGGCGTTTGATGGCGATGATCTCGTCTGTGAGACGGTCGATCACGTCGTCGTCAAAGCCGTGACCACGAGCTCCGGCCAGCACTTCTCCGCTGAGTTTCAGCAGGATACGGTGGATCTTTTCGGGCTGGTAGGTCTGGCTGTTCATCACTGCCTGTATATGAGTCGCTTATTCGCCCAGTTCGAAACGGGCGAATCTGGCGATCTGGATATTTTCGCCGGTGGTGGTGATGGCTTCCGTGATCAGGTTTTTCACGGTGCGCTTGTCGTCACTGATCAGCTCCTGCTCCAGAAGGGAATGCTCGCTGCAGTACTTTTTGATGTGTCCTTCCACGATCTTTTCCACGATCTCGGCTTTCTTGCCGTCCAGAATAGCCTTGTTGCGGGCAATGTCTTTTTCGGCTTCGATGACGGCGGGGTCAATCCTGTCGGCAGAAATGGCCAGGGGATTGGTGGCGGCGATCTGCAGGCAGATCTCGTCGGCCAGGGCCTTGAACTGGTCGGTGCGGGCCACGAAGTCGGTCTCACAGTTGAGCTCGATCATGACACCGATCTTGCCGTTGAAGTGGATATATGAATGGATGACGCCCTCTTTGGTCTCGCGGGAAGCTTTTCCCTCGGCCTTGGTGGCACCACGCTCACGCAGGAATTTGATGGCGGCGTCCATGTCGCCGTTGGTCTCGACCAGCGCTTTGCGGCACTCCATCATGCCGACGCCGGTGCGCTCACGTAACTCTTTTACCATGGTTGCATTAATCTCTGACATGGCTTTCTCCTTGTGTCAAAGTAGGGGAGCCGCATACGGGTCCCGCATGCGAGCTCCCTTAAATATTACTCTCCGTCCAGGACGGGGATTTCAATTTCGGGTGCGGAGGCAGCCATTTCCACAGTCTCGGGGGCAAAGCCCTCGGCGGGAGTGACTTCCTCGGCGTTTTGCTCTCTGCCTTCGGAGGCGATGTTGCGGCCTTCGATCACGGCGTTGGCCATGATGTCGGCAATCAGGTAGATGGCGCGGGTGGCGTCGTCGTTGGAGGGAATCACGTAATCCACGAGGTCGGGATCACAGTTGGTATCCACCATGCCAACGATCGGGATGCCCAGAACGCGGGCTTCATGCACCGCGATCTTCTCATAATCGGTGTCAACAATAAATATAGCGCCGGGAACGGCGTCCATATCACGAATCCCCCCCAGGGAGAATTCTATCTTGTCGTGCATGCGCTTCATCTTCTGTTGTTCGAGCTTGGTGTAGTTGCTGATGGTGCCATCGGCAACGATCTCTTCATAATACTTCATCTTTTCGATGCTCTGACGGATGGTGGCCATGTTGGTGAGCATGCCGCCATACCAGCGCTGGTTCACATAAAAGACGCCGGCTTTATCAGAGGCTTCTTTGATGGCGCCCTGGGCTTGCTTCTTGGTGCCCACAAAGAGGATGTATTCCTGGCGGTTGGCCACTTCTTTTACAAACTGGTAAGCTTCATTGATGGCATCGACCGTCTGTTTGAGGTCGATGATATGGATCCCGTTGCGCTTGATGAAGATATACTTGCGCATCTTGGGATTCCATTTGAAGGTCTGATGCCCAAAGTGGACACCGGCCTCGAGCAGTTGCTTCATAGAAACTACTGACATGGTGTGTTCTCCTTAAGATGATACGGTTGATTTTCCGGACGCGGATCTAAACAATTCAGAGGGAGCCTGTCCCTCACCGCCTTGCAACTCCGCGAGCGGTTTGATGGGTTTGCGTGCAGCTGTTTATTCATTTCAGCAAGGGGGAAGCAGGTTTTGCTTCCCCAAAACCCGGGATTAACGTTTGGAGAATTGGAATCTCTTTCTGGCTTTCGGACGGCCGCTTTTCTTGCGTTCCACCATACGGGGGTCGCGGGTCAGAAAACCACGGGCTTTGAGGGCAGGTCTCAGCTTTTCATCATAGTCAACGAGAGCTCTGGTAATGCCATGACGGATCGCTCCGGCCTGGCCGCTGAGGCCACCACCGCGAACGTTCACATGGACGTCGAAGTTCTCGCTCAGTCCCAGCTCCTGAAGGGGCTGTTCCACCACCATCTCGAGAGTCTCGCGCTGGAGGTATTTCTTCATCTGGACCTTGTTGATGATGCGCTTTCCGGTTCCGGGAGTGATCCGAACGCGGGCCACGGCATTCTTTCTTCTGCCTACGGCATCATAATTTTGCATGTTTTACTTCTCCTTGAGGTCAAGCACGACGGGCTGCTGAGCGGTGTGAGGATGCTCGGTGCCGGCGTAAACTTTGAGTTTTTTGAACATCGCTGCTCCCAGGACGGTCTTCGGCAGCATGCCTTTAACGGCGTGCTCGATGATCCTTTCGGGATGCTTTTCCATGATCCGGGCGTAGGGGATTTCCTTGAGGCCGCTGGGATATCCGCTGAAGGTCTTATAGATCTTCTGTTGGGCTTTGAGACCGGTCACACGCACCTTTTCGGCGTTGATCACGATCACATAGTCCCCCGTGTCGAGATTCGGCGCGAAGTAAGGCTTGTTCTTGCCGCGCAGAATCGATGCGACCTGGGTGGATAAGCGTCCCAAGGCTAAACCCGTGGCGTCCACGACATACCAGTCCTGCCGGATGTCTTTGGGACTCGGTGTGAGGGTCTTCATTGGGTCTCCTTGTACGGTTTTTTATTCAGAACGCCAGAATTTTTGCCCCGGCTTCCATGTCAAGCAAAAAGGTAAGGGATTGAGATTTACGGGTATTAGGGGAGTGACTATTTTAGCAACATCAGCTTGCGGATAAAGACCTCGGGTCCCGCGTCCATCCTGAGGATATAAACTCCGGAGGGGAGCGCTCTGCCAGACGCATCCACGGCCTGCCATGGTAACTGATGCGCTCCCGCTGGAAGCTGCTCATTTTTGAGGATGGCGACTCTACGCCCCCGGATGTCATAAATACATAGCTTTATACGGCAGGCCTTGGCGAGTTCCAGTTCCAGGCTGCAGTGCTGGCGGAAGGGATTGGGATAGATGCCTGTGAGGGTTGTCTTTGCGGGAGGAGTGGAAGGATCGTCTGTGGCGCTTCCGGGTTCGAGATAGAAGTTGAGGGTGCTCACCAGATTTTCCGAGATCATTACATCTGTTGTGGTAGAACTGATGTATCCCGCGGCGCTGGCCGTGACTTCATAGTTCCCGATCGGCAGCACGAGGTTGTAGGCCCCTGCGCCGTTCGTAGTGGTCTGATATTATCC
>Ga0209311_1001365_pt1 | contig 19818 bp, 17 predicted proteins | sample AD_UKC045_MetaG_FD_184417 | JGI IMG/M metagenome (GOLD analysis project Ga0209311, IMG submission 184417) | Active sludge microbial communities of municipal wastewater-treating anaerobic digesters from USA - AD_UKC045_MetaG (SPAdes) (version 2) | ecosystem: Engineered > Bioreactor > Anaerobic >... | reverse complement strand
ATCATGACGGTTGGCTACGCCACCTTCGTCGTCGCCATGGGCATTCCGTGGATTGGCGCCCTGATCGGCTTCGCCGTGTTCGGCATCGCTGTCGGCCTGCTGATGAACATGGGCGGCGCCTGGGTTGCTACGGTTGTCGGCCTGTGCGTCCTGGCTGTCTTCATCGAGATCCTCGCCTGGCTCGGCGGCGCTCTCCTCGGTGGCTGAACCTCGTCACCGGGTTAAGGGGGCACTATGAAAATCGCAGTTCTGAAGGAACGCCGCTTCGACGAGACGCGCGTTTCTGCAACGGCTGAGTCGGTCAAGAAACTGATCGGTCTCAAGCACACGGTCGCCGTTGAAACGGGCGCAGGCCTCACCGCCGGCGTCCGCGACGAGGATTTCACCGCCGCCGGCGCAACCGTCGGCTCCGCCGCGGACGCGCTCAAAGGCGCTGACATCATCTTCAAGGTCCGCGCGCCGGATGCCGCCGAACTGGCGACCTATCCGAAGGGCGCCGCCCTCCTCGGCCTGCTTGAGCCCTACGCCGCCAAGGCAGAAGCCGCAGCTTACGCCGCCGCCGGCGTCACCGCCGTGGCGATGGAGTTCGTGCCCCGCATCACGCGCGCCCAGTCGATGGACGTGCTGTCGTCTCAGGCCAACCTCGCCGGCTATCGCGCCGTGATCGAAGGCTCGCAGCTGTATGGCCGCGCCCTGCCGATGATGATGACCGCCGCCGGCACAGTCGCCGCCGCCAAGGTCTTCGTGATGGGCGCAGGCGTCGCTGGCCTGCAAGCCATCGCCACCGCCCGCCGCCTCGGCGGCGTGGTCTCCGCCACCGACGTTCGCCCGGCGGCAAAAGAACAGGTCGCCTCGCTCGGCGCCAAGTTCATCGCTGTCGAGGATGATGAATTCAAGGCCGCCGAAACCGCGGCTGGCTACGCCAAGCCGATGTCGGCCGAGTATCAGGCCAAGCAAGCCGAACTCGTCGCCGCCCACATCGCGAAGCAGGACATCGTCGTCACCACGGCGCTGATCCCCGGCCGCCCCGCCCCGGTGCTCGTCACCGAAGCGATGGTCAAATCCATGCGCCCCGGCTCGGTCGTGGTCGACCTCGCCGTCACGCAGGGCGGCAACTGCCCGCTGTCCAAACCGGATCAGGTCGTCGACGTGAACGGCGTGAAGGTCATCGGCTTCACCAACCTGCCCGGCCGCATCGCGGCTGACGCATCCGCACTCTACGCCCGCAACCTTCTTGCGCTCCTCCCTCTGCTCACCGGCGAAAACGCCGCCTTCGGGCCGAAGTGGGATGACGAGATCGTCAAGGCCGCCGTCCTCACCAAGGATGGCGCAGTCGTCCACCCGGCGCTGACCAGCTAGTCCTACAAGGATCGCCCCCATGATGAAGCGCCTCGCGGTACTCGGCCTCACGGCCCTGCTGGCCGCCTCGCCTGCCCTCGCCGCCACAGGCGCGGAACAGCCAGACGGGCTGATCTTCCGCCTCGCCATCTTCGTGCTGTCGATCTTCATCGGCTACTACGTCGTCTGGTCGGTGACGCCCGCGCTGCACACGCCGCTGATGGCCGTCACCAACGCCATCTCGTCCGTCATCATCGTCGGCGCGCTGATCGCCGCCGCCGCCGGCACGGGCCAGGAGATGACCTCCGACCTCTGGCTGTCGAAAGGCATGGGTGGCGTCGCCGTAGCCCTGGCCGCCGTCAACATCTTCGGCGGCTTCCTCGTCACCCGGCGCATGCTCGCGATGTACAAGAAAAAAGACAAACCGGCTGCACCGGCTACAAAGGAAGGCGGCGCGTGAGCTTCAGCTTTCTCCTTCGTCCTGCTGCGATTTCGGCCGCCCTTCTTTCAGCGGTGCTTATTGCATCTTGCTCGCCCTCAACCAGCGAGCCGCAATCAGCCGCAGCAAGCGAAACAACGCCTGCGTCGCCCGCTCAATCTGCTGGCCCCAATAGCGTCGACGAGGTCGTGTCCGCGTTCAAGACGGCGCTGGAAACGAAGGACTACACGGCCATGCTGTCCCTGAGCATGCCAGACGCCGTGATCGCGCAGATCAAACAAGATGCAGGTCTGACCACTGCTACCACTAAGCAACTGCGCGACCAGTTTGCGGCCGCCGCTGCGCAGACGTTTCAGCAAGCCACGCTGCTCGACGTGACAATCGACGCCGCCAACGCCCAGGTTCAAACGTCGGGAACGGGACGCCAGTATGCGCTGGTGCCGTCATCGACACTCATGGAAATTCAGGGGGAGCGGGCCCGCTCAACCAACAACTATCTCGCGATCAGCGAGAAAGGGCGTTGGTATCTGCTCAACCCCTCGAACGCCCAGGTCATCACAGTCATCAAGACCGTCTTCCCAGATCTCGCCGAGGTGGCTCTCACCGAGCCGCACATGGAAGTGATATCGCAATGAACGCCAACATCGCCGCCATTCTCTATCTCGTCTCGGGCGTCCTCTTCATCCTGTCGCTGCGCGGGCTCTCCAGCCCGGCCACGTCGCAGGCGGGTGCGCGTAACGGCATCATCGGCATGGCGATCGCCATCCTGACGACGCTGTGGATGCTGTGGGATCGCAACTCTGAAGCTGGCGGCCTCGACATGGCCACCCTCGCCATCATCGGCGGCGGCATTGTCGTCGGCGGCATCGCGGGCGGCATCGTCGCGCAGAAGATCAAGATGACGGCCATGCCGCAGCTTGTGGCCTTCTTCCACTCGCTGGTCGGCCTCGCCGCCGTGCTGGTCGCCGCTGCAGCCCTGTTCGCGCCGGAAAGCTACGGCATCGGCGTGCCGGGCCAGATTCACATGGCCTCGATCATCGAGCTGTCGCTCGGCTCCGCCATCGGCGCGCTGACCTTCACCGGCTCGGTGATCGCCTTCCTCAAGCTCAACGGCAACATGTCGGGCGCGCCGATCCTGCTGCCTGCGCGCCACCTGATCAACATCGCCCTCGGCATCGCCATCATCGTGCTGGTTGTGATGATGATCCAGACCGAAGGCTCGCAGCCTTGGATGTTCCTCGCCCTCACGGCGATCGCGCTCGTCCTCGGCACGACGCTGATCATTCCGATCGGCGGCGCCGACATGCCCGTCGTCGTCTCGATGCTGAACTCCTACTCCGGCTGGGCCGCGGCAGCCCTCGGCTTCACGCTCGAGAACAACGCGCTGATCATCACCGGCTCGCTGGTCGGCTCGTCCGGCGCGATCCTGTCCTACATCATGTGCAAGGCGATGAACCGCAGCTTCATCTCCGTCATCCTCGGCGGCTTCGGCGGCGAAACCGCAGCAGCGGCTGTCGGCGGCGGCCCGGCAAAGCCGGTGAAGGTCGGCTCGGCAGACGACTGCGCCTTCATCATGAAGAACGCTTCCAAAGTCATCATCGTCCCCGGCTACGGCATGGCCGTGTCGCAGGCCCAGCACGCGCTGAAAGAGATGGCCGAGAAGCTGAAGGCCGAAGGCGTCGACGTCGAATACGCCATCCACCCGGTCGCAGGCCGCATGCCCGGCCACATGAACGTGCTCCTGGCTGAAGCCCAGGTCCCCTACGACGAAGTGCACGAGCTGGAAGACATCAACTCCTCCTTCGCTCAGGCCGACGTCGCCTTCGTCATCGGCGCCAACGACGTGACGAACCCCGACGCCGAAACCAACACGGCCAGCCCGATCTACGGCATGCCCGTGCTGAAAGTCTGGAACGCGAAGACCGTCTTCTTCATCAAACGCTCCCTCGCCTCCGGCTACGCTGGCGTCGAGAACCCGCTGTTCTTCCGCGAAAACACGATGATGCTCCTCGGCGACGCGAAGAAGATGACCGAAGAGATCGTGAAGGGCTTGTAGAGCTTACGCCTTCGTCCGCCCTGTCCTGCTCCGACAGCAGCACAGCCAGATCGATCACCAGCTGCTGCATGGGGATGCCCATCAGGGGGAACCGCCATGGCCATTCTCGTCGACAACATGCAGTGGGTGCTGATCGCCTGCGGCCTGCTGACCTGCAGCATGATCGAGGCTGTCTTGGCGCCCCGCCGCGTCATGCAGAACTATTTCGGCGAGACACTGACCAACAGAACAGCTGATCTGATCGTGCGCAACTGGGGCGCGTTGGTCGCCGCCGGCGGCGTCTTTCTGATCTATTCCGCCTTCAACCCTGCAATCCGCCCACCCGTCCTGATCTTCATCGGAACGGGAAAACTGGTCTTCATCGCGCTGATGCTGATGGCCGGAAAACCCACCCGCCAAGCCCGCCTCGCCATCATCATCGACGGTCTCATGATCGTACTCTTCGCAGCCTATCTGCTGGCGACACAGGGGTCTCCCACAGCCTGACGGACAGTGGTGAAGGCACGACAACTGATCCGCTTCTGTTCGAAGCGATCCCGCTCTAGCATCGCCTTCCCACAATGAAGGGCTGACCCATGGGCTTCTACTCCCGCTACATCGCGCCCGGCCTCGTCGATTGCGCCTGCGGGACCAAGCCTATCGCCTACCAGCGCCGCAAGCTGATCCCGCAGGCCACAGGCGTCGTGCTGGAGATCGGTGCAGGCGGCGGACGCAACTTCGCGCTCTACGACCGCACCAAAGTCTCCCGCCTCATCGCGCTTGAGCCAGAACCCGGCATGGTGAAGCGCGGCCGGGCCCGCGCGCCTGAAGGCCTTCCCATCGACTGGCTCGAACGCGGGGCGGAGAACGCCAATCTCCCGCCAGCCTCGCTCGACACCATCGTCACCACCTACACGCTCTGCACCATCCCCGATGCCGTGCGGGCGCTCGCCGCTCTTCGCCCTGCGCTCAAACCGGACGGCAAGCTGCTCTTCTGCGAACATGGCCTCGCGCCGGATGCGGAAACGGTCAAATGGCAGAAGCGCATCGAACCAATCTGGCGCCCCCTCGCGGGCGGCTGCCATCTCACGCGCGATGTCGATGCGATGCTCGCCGCCTCTGGCTGGCGCGTCGAAACGGCGGAGCGGATGTACCTTCCCGGCACGCCGCACTGGGCCGGATACAATGTCTGGGGCTCGGCCCGCCCAACCTGAGCGCACACCAAAAAACGCCTATCGCTTGGGCGCCTCGCATCCTGACCGCCTGCTGTTTTGGCAAATGGCGCCCGCGTGTGGTGCAGCCGACGCGTCCGTAACGCTGATTCCGCCGTCTTCAGCGCTTCACTGTTGCGACTCTCCAGCGAATGCGCGCCGATCCCCCTCGACGCGAGTGCAGACCCATGCACTCCGCCACGCGCGGACGGCGCGCTGCTTGAGGACAAAACCCATGAGACACCCCGACACGCTTCCCGAAACCACACCCGCCGCCACTCCGGCGCCGGAAACGCCAGCCACCTCGCGCCGCGCCCTGCTGCGCGGTCTCGGCATGGCCAGCGTCGGCGCAGCAGCGCTCGCCGCCGGTTGCTCGAAAAATTCAGCCGCTGCGGCCCCGGCTCCCGCCCCCGCGCCGGCCGCTCCCGTCGTCGACAAATCCGTCGCCATCATGGGCGCCAACGAAAGCCCGTTCGGCCCCTCGAAAAAAGCCGTCGAGGCGATGATCGAGAAAGCCGCGCTCACGGCCCGCTACGCCGATGGCGAAGGCGAAGAGCTGAAGAAGCAGATCGCCGCCATCGAAGGCGTCGATCCGCAACAGATCTTCCTCGGCAACGGCTCGTCTCCGATCCTCTCGGCCTTCGGCGAACTCATTGCCAACAAGGGCAAGGGTCAGCTCGTCACCTCCGTCGCCACCTATGAAGGCGTGCCGCGCACGGTTCAGTCCTACGGCGCCGAAGTCATCATGACGCCGCTCACCGCCGACATGACCGTCGACCTCGACGCGATGGCGAAGAAGATCTCGAAGAAAACCACCGCCACCTACGTGTGCAACCCGAACAACCCGACCGGCAACATGGTCGACCCGGTGAAGCTCAAGGCTTTCGCCATCGAAGCCTCGAAAACCGCGCCGTGCTTCATCGATGAAGCCTACCTGCACCTGTGCGACGACTACGACGCAAACGTGATGACCAGCCTCGTCCGCGAAGGCCACAACGTCGTCATCTGCCGTACCTTCTCGAAAATCTACGGCATGGCCGGCCAACGGCTCGGCTACGGCATCGCCTCGCCGGAACTGGCCAAGCAAATGGGCATGGTCACCCGCGGCGGCGGCATCAACCATGCCGGTATCGTCGCCGCCATGGCGTCGATCTCCGACAAGGAATTCGTGCCGACCATGCAGCCGAAGTTCAAGGCAGGCCGCGAACGTCTCTACAAGATCGCCAAGGATCTCGGCCGCCCGATCGCGTCGAACCCGCAAGCCTCGTTCGTGTTCTTCGACGTCGGCATGCCGGCCAAGGACTTCGCTGATAAGATGATGGCTGAAGGCGTCCGCGTCGTCGGCCGCTCCTGGCCGGGCTTCGAGAACTGGACCCGCATCTGCGTCGGCGACGACTGGGAAATGGACCGCTGCGAAGCCGCCATGAAGAAAGTGCTCGCGGCCTAAGCTTTCTTCCTCCCCAAACAACAAAGGGCGGCGGAGACAATCCGCCGCCCTTTTTATTCAGCGCGCACGCCCTCGTGGTTCGACGGGCGGCGGCTTCGCCGCCTGCTCACCATGAGGGCTAAACTGCTGCCGGACCTGTAGCCCTCATGGTGAGCAGCGCCTGCAAGGCGCGTCCGTCGAACCACGAGGGCGTGCTCACCCGGCCGCGCAGCTCTTGAAATCGAACACGTCCCACGGTTCGTCGCCCGGATTGCTCACCAATTCCGAATACCGCAGCTTGCGCCCGATATCCGTCATCAGGATACGCTCGGGCGCATTCGCCCCCTCGCGCGGCATATAGCCCGGCTCGCCCTTGTTCAGCGAATAGACCACGCCTTCCCATTGCTTGCAGGCGGCGTACTGCGCCTCGGTCAGGTCGTCGTCCTCCGCCCCCGGCCGCTGGCAGCCGTAGAACAGCATGCCCACATCCCGGCTCGTGCCCATGTTGGAAACGATGTCGCCCCACAGCGCCGTGCCGTCCTTGCGCACCAGTTCCATGACGTTCTCCGTCATGCCGGTCAGCTCCCACGGCTTGGCCGCGCGGAAGCGCAGCTCCCATCCCGCCTGCGGCTCGGAATAGATCGCCTTCTCCAGCGGGCAGTCGATCGTCGATTGCGTCTCGCCCAGCTCGGCCGGAGCAGCCGCAGCCACCGGTTCGGCCGGCTTCGGCGCCTCCGCCTGGGGCGCGCAAGCCGCCAGCACCAACGCCAGACCTGCGCCCAAACCACCCCGCATCTCGCCCCTCCGGAAACCCAGCCCAACCAGCTAAAATCAGCCGCTTAACCATCTGTGACTTCAGGCATCACCGAACCTGCGAACGCCCCGCAAATACCGCCACAGCCGCCCGCTGGCCTTAACGCGCCTTCAGCGCTATAGGGCGCGCCAATGACCACCACCCTCACCCAACCCAAAGTCGGCATCGTCTCCCTTGGCTGCCCCAAGGCGCTGGTCGATAGCGAGCGCATCATCACGCGCCTGCGCGCCGAAGGCTATCAGATCGCCCCCGACTATCAGGGCGCGGATCTCGTGCTGGTGAACACCTGCGGCTTCCTCGATTCAGCGCGCGACGAAAGCCTGCAGGCGATCGGTGAAGCGCTCAACGAGAACGGCAAGGTCATCGTCACCGGCTGCCTCGGCGCCGAAGCCAACGTCATCACCGAACGCCACCCCGGCGTCCTCGCCGTCACCGGCCCGCACCAGTACGAGCAGGTGCTCGACGCCGTGCACACGCACCTGCCCGCGCCGGATCATCCCTTCGTGTCGCTGGTGCCCGAGAGCGGCATCCGCCTCACCCCGCGCCACTACGCCTATCTGAAGATTTCCGAAGGCTGCAACAACCGCTGCTCCTTCTGCATCATCCCCAGCCTGCGCGGCGACCTCGTCTCCCGCCGCATCGACGCCGTGCTGCGCGAAGGCGAACAGCTGGTGAAAGCCGGCGTGAAGGAGCTTCTGGTCATCAGCCAGGATACGTCCGCCTACGGCCTCGACGTGAAATACGCGCCCTACAAATGGCGCGACAAGGAACGCCAGACCCGCTTCAAGGACCTGTGCGAGGGCCTCGGAGAGCTCGGCGTCTGGACGCGCCTGCACTACGTCTACCCGTATCCGCACGTTGACGACGTCATGCCGATGATGGCCGACGGCCGCATCCTTCCTTACCTCGACATCCCCTTCCAGCATTCGTCCCCGAACGTGCTGAAGGCGATGAAGCGCCCCGCCAACATCGACAAGACCGCAGACCGCATCGCCAAATGGCGCCGCGACGTGCCGGACCTCGTCCTGCGCTCCTCCTTCATCGTCGGCTTCCCCGGCGAAACGGAAGAAGACTTCCAGCACCTGCTCGACTGGCTGAAGGAAACCCGTATCCAGCGCGCCGGCTGCTTCAAATACGAGAACGTCACCGGCGCCCCCTCCGCCGCCCTCCCGAACCACGTTCCGGAAGAAGTGAAGGAAGAACGCTGGCACCGCTTCATGGCCGTGCAGGCCGAGATCGCTGACGCCTACGCGCAGGAACAGGTCGGCAAGACCATCGACGTCCTCATCGACGAAGTCGACGAAGACGGCGCCACCGGCCGCTCCAAAGCCGACGCCCCCGAGATCGACGGCAACGTCTTCATCGACGACGTCACGCTGAAGCCCGGCGACATGGTGAAAGCCAAAGTCGTCGAAGGCGAAGGCGTGGATCTCTGGGCCGAGTTGGTCCGCTAGCCTCCAAAATCCGTAGGGTGCATTGAAGCGGAGCGTAAATGCACCGCCAGCGCCCGACGCCGGCACGGTGCATCAAGATGCACCCTACGATCCCGCGACCGCGGCCTCTCAAGCGAAATCTCCTTCCGACCCGCTTGACAACTAAAAGCCTAGTTCGATACTCCTAAGCTATTAGTTGCCGTCAACGGCACACCCCAGCCAAGACCCCTCAGAAGGAGATCACTCCCATGCGCCTGGCCCTCGCCGCCGCCATCATCACCGCCACCGCAGCAGCCGTCGCCGCCGTTGGCCTCGCCGCCCCCGCCTCCGCCGAAGTCCGCACCTACAACCTCGCCGGCTTCAAGAAGATCGAAGCCTCCGCCGCCTTCAAGATCGAGTTCACCCAGAGCCCGACCTACTCCGTCGTGATCGACTCGAAATACGATGGCCTGCACAACATCATCGTCGAGAAAGTCGGCGACACGCTGCGCATCACGCGTCCGCAGAACAAGAACATCAAGGGCAAGCTGGAGGATGTCGTACGCATCTCCGCGCCCACGCTCGAAGCCCTGAAGTTCGACGCGGCCATCGAATTCGAAGCCGACACGCTGAAGGTCAACGACCTCACCATCGTCTCCAAAGCCGCCGTCGATGTCGACATCAAGAACCTGCAGGCCCGCAACATCACCATCGTCGCCGACGCCGCCACGCAGTTCGACCTGCGCGGCACATGCGCCAAACTCAACGCCACGCTCGGCACTGCCTCCGAACTCTCCGCCGACAAGCTGAAGTGCCGCGAGACGCACATCGATGCGGGCTTCGCCTCCAACGCCCACGCCTTCGCTTCAGAGAAAGCCGTCGCCAACGCCGGCATGGCCTCCACCGTTCGCATCAGCGGCCGCCCGCGCGACTTCACCGAAACGCACGACCGCTTCGACTCAAAGGTTTCGCTGGCCGACTAGGCTCGCATCACAGACCTGGCTCCACGCATCCTGACCGCCCAACCTGACTGGGCCGGAGCCAGCACCAAGGAAGAACCGGCGGCGCATAAGAAGACCCCGACAATGCCAACGCCGCCGGTTCATCCCCCCAAATTCCCCAGCGCCCGCGCCACAAAGCGCATATTGTTTTTCGATAAGAACGAGACTATCCTGAAACCACGGACGCCTTGGGTTAGAGGCGAAACTTGAATGCCCGGCTCAGTTCGTCCGTCCAAGAAGACTACGAAAACATAAGGGCAAACTGATGCATCGCGCTTTCCTCATCCTCCTCCCCACCATCGCCGCCTTGTCCGCCGCCGGCTGTGTCGTCGGCAACGCCAGCGCCAACGGCCAGCCGTATTCGGACGCTCACCGCGCCAGCTACACGAACTTCGACGAAGTCGACGCCTCAGCCGGCGTTGAAGTCATCGTCAGGCAGGGCGCCTTCAACGTTCAGGCGACAAGCCCGAACAACGCCAACCTCGACAACCTGATCGTCGAAGTGCGCGACCGCACGCTCCACGTCAGCCGCAAGCAGAAGGCGATGGGCTGGGGCGACAACCCCCACTATCGCGTCGATGTCTCGGCTCCCGCCTACACCGGCTTCGAAGCTTCCTCGGGCGCGAGCATCACTGGCGCCAACCTGCAACTCGCCAATGTCGACGTCGACGTCACCTCCGGCGCCAGCATCGAGTTGTCCGGGGCCTGCAAGGCACTCAGCGGCGGCGCCTCTTCCGGCGCGCGCTACAGCGGCAAGAATCTCAAGTGCGAGACCGCCAATCTCCAGGCTTCATCCGGCGCCAGCGTACAGGCCTTCGCCGTCAGCGCCGCCAGCGGCGACGCCTCCTCCGGCGCCAGCGTGAACTTCTTCGGCAACCCCGCCCGCCTCGATCGCGACGAGTCCAGCGGCGGCTCGGTCAACGCGCGCTAGGCTGAGGAAAAATCGCCATGAAAAAGATCACCCCGCTCCTCTGCGCAGCGGCGCTGGCCACAACCAGCGGCTGCGTCATGACCGAATCGGTCGAAACACGCACTTTCAACCACTCCGACTTCGACGCCATCGACGCCTCCGGTGGCGTGAACGTGGTGCTGAAACAAGGTCCGTTCGCCGTCAGCGCCGAAGGCCCGAAAAGCAAACTCGACAAGCTCGTCGTCAAACAGCAGGGCGCGACGCTCTCGGTCCACCGCGAGTCGAGCACGATCACCTGGTTCAGCGTCAGCACAAGCGACGTCGTCACCATCACCGCGCCCACTTACACGGCCATCAGCGCCACCGGCGGCGCCGATATCGAAACAGCGGGCCTCGCCCTCCCCGCCCTCGCTCTCAGGATCAGCGGCGGCGCAGATTTCGACGCTAAAGACTTCAAGATCGATCAGCTCACCGTCGATGGCTCGGGCGGCAGCGATGTGCGCGTCTCCGGCGCCTGCAAGTCCGCCACCATCAACGCATCCGGTGGTGCAGATTTCGGAGGCAAGAACTTCATCTGCGAGACGGCCACGGTCACGTCGTCCAGCGGCTCGGATGTCGAGATCCACGCATCGCTCACCGCAACGGGCGACGCTTCATCCGGCGCAGACATCCGCTTCTACGGAAATCCCGCGAACGTCACCCGCAATGAAAGCAGCGGCGGCGACGTTGAGGTCGCCAACTAAGGAAATTGCTCATCCCGCTCCGGTAAAACCCGGAGCGGGATCCAGGGCGCCGTCGTTGTGGCGCCGGCTGGGTGGGACCCTGGGACCCGATACGCAGTCGGGACGAGCAGTCGAACCTGTCGGCTTCTAGCGTCCGACGCGGTTCATCAGGAACACCCGCGCATTGCGGGGAACACCAAGTTCAGCAAACGACCAGACCATGCGGCGGCCATCGGGAACGAGCGCCTTGCAGTGATCTTCATTGATGCGGCGGAAGCCGACATCGAACTTGTCGTCGCCGCGATCACGCACCACCGGCGCAAAATCCTGCTTGTCCGTGCAGCCGTTCGAATGCGCGATGATCATCACTTCGGGACCGCGCGAACTCACCTCGGCGCCAAGCACTTTGGCGAAATCATCATCCCTGTCCCAGCGGGACTCGCGCACATCGGCGTCCACCACGATGCACCCGGAGAGCATCACGCCAGCCAGCCCGGCCGCAGCCAGCGTCGTCATCTTTTTCATCTCAGACCCCGTTCTTATCTCGTTGGGATCATTATCGATATTCGATATGAACGCGCGATGAATACACGTTGGTGTACGGAGCAACCCGACCCAACAATCGCTTCAACTTCGCCAGCAACTTCCCCGGTCCGCGTCGCGCCGCACGCTCACCTTCTCGAACACGCTCCACGCCTGCTTGCAGCGCGTCGCCTGCGCCGTGCGTCATGGTCATCGGCACGAACAACGCGTCGTGGATCGCAGACGTCGTGCGCGCGTCCTCGTCGACGATGCAGAGGTCGAAATAAAACGCACTCCGCGGCAGCGAGCTCCGCGCGCCGAAGGTGATCTATGTTTGCCAAGCCATCATCGCTCTCGCGCGCGATGCTTGCGTGTAGTGACGGGTCACCGATCAGGCTCAGGAGCTCACCGATCCTGCACCACTCCGCGCAAAGCGCGCGAACACCACAACTCGCATGAGGGCATTAACCGGGATCAGGCTGCGACTCGGCATCGCAGGGGAGGCCCTGCGGCGATTTGCTGTACAAAACTAAGTGTTACCGGATTGACCCGAACAGGCGCCCAAGCCGATATCTCTGGTTCCGAGGCCCGTCCCCCCAACCCAGGGCCGAGGATGGAGGGGGCGCTGGGTGACCAGCGCCCCCGACACATTTCAGGGCTACTCCGCAAACTGCGGCACGGGCAAAAGCCCGATCCCCATAGCCCAACCTTTCCAGTGATAGCTGCGCGCCAGGCCCTTCGGCCATTCCCCATTTTGGGTATGCGGCAGTCATCCATGCGATTTGGCAGACGGTCCGACCGCGATCGGAAAACCGCTCGCGCTAGTCGATTTTGTACTGCTCCAGCCTGTAACCCGGATCAGGATATTCCAGCTTCATCGCTTCCAGTTCGGCGCGGATCAGCCGCGAGGTGATCGCATCGCGCCGCGACCTGCTATCGGCTGGCACCACATGCCACGGGGCATGCGGCGTCGAGCAACGCTGCAGCACCGTTTCGTAGGCAGCCTGATACTCATCCCACAGCTTGCGGTCTTCCAGATCGCCCGGATTGAACTTCCAGCGCTTCTCGGGAACCTCCAGCCGCTCGCGCAGCCGTTCGCCCTGCTCCTCCTTCGAGATGTGCAGCATGATCTTCAGAACGCGCGTACCGTTCTCGACCAGCATCTTCTCGAAGTCGTTGATCTGCGCATAGCGCTGCTCGACCATGCTGGCGGGCGCGAGATTGCGCACCTTCACAACCAGCACGTCCTCATACTGCGAGCGGTTGAAGACGGTGATGTAACCCTTGCGCGGGGCCACCTTGTGCAAGCGCCACAGATAGTCGTGCGCCAGCTCCTCCTCGGTCGGCTTGCCGAAGGCATGCACCATCACGCCCAGCGGACTGGTGAAGCGGAACGCCTCCTTCGCCGCGCCATCCTTGCCCGAGGTATCGATCCCCTGCAGGATCACCAGCAACGCCCCGGCCTTGGACGCGAACAACGTATCCTGCAGCTCGTTGATCTTGATCGCGTCCTCCTCGAGCGAGGCTTTCGCGTCCTTCTTGCTCTCGAACAGCTTCTCGCCGCGCGTATCGCGCTCCTTCAGCGAGAACGACTTCGCCTTCTTCGGGTCCACGATCGTGGCGCTCTGGACATCCTTCAGGCTCGGCTGGCTCGGCATGGGCACTCCTGCGCTAATCCCCCGGTAACGCCCCAAGCCTAGCGCCTGATGCGGCCCCCGTCTTGCCTTTCGCCTCACGGGCGAGCGCGCAGCCAGAAAGCGAAAGGGCGGCCCATTTCCAGGCCGCCCTCTCCAGTGTTCTGCAGTCGTGATCCCGTCTTACGACGAGTAGTATTCGACCACGAGGTTCGGTTCCATGCGCGCGGCGTACGGAATGTCCGACAGCGCCGGCATGCGGATGAACTTCGCCGTGCCGGCTTTCTGATCGACTTCCACATAGTCGGGAACTTCACGTTCGGCCGAGCCCATGGCTTCGATGACCAGCGCCATGTTGCGCGAACGCTCCTTGACCTGAATGATGTCGCCCGGCTTCACCAGCATCGAGCCGATGTTGGCTTTCTTGCCGTTCAGCGTGACGTGGCCGTGGTTCACGAACTGACGCGCCGCGAAGATCGTCGGCACGAATTTCGAGCGGTACACAACCGTATCCAGACGCGACTCGAGCAGGCCCACCAGCAGCTCGGCGGTGTTGCCGGTGCGGCGCGTGGCCTCTTCATAGGTCTTGCGGAACTGCTTTTCCGTGATGTCGCCGTAGAAGCCCTTGAGCTTCTGCTTGGCCATCAGCTGGATGCCGAAGTCCGACGGCTTGTTGGCGCGGCGTGCGCCGTGCTGGCCGGGACGGGTCTGGCGGTTGTTGATCGGGGATTTCGGACGACCCCACACGTTTTCACCAACGCGACGGTCGAGTTTGTACTTAGCGTTCTGACGCCTGGACATAATAGCCTCTTTGTCGATGCGCCCCGGCGGGACCCCTATGGCCCTCGCGATCTCAACGGCGGTACGCGCATCACCCGTAATTCCCGACCGTTTCCGGCGCGGAAGCGGGCAAAAACAGGATTGGCGGCCATAAGTCAAGGCCGCGGGCCCTCCAGCCGGAAAACTCCCGGTTTCTGGGCGTTTCCGCCGCGCCCCCTATCGTAACAGATGGTTAGCGGGAACGCTTGAAAAGGTCCGCGACTTGAGGATTGTGGCGCCTGGCTGGGCCACAGGCCGCCGGGGAGCGAACACGTCCATGGATTTCCTGTCTCTCGAAGCGCTGCAGGCCTTCCTGATGGTCGTGGGCATCGACCTCGTCCTTGCGGGCGACAACGCGGTCGTCATCGGCCTCGCCGCCGCGGGCCTTCCCAAGGAACAGCGCGGCAAGGCGATCCTCATCGGCGTCCTCGCCGCCACCGTGCTGCGCATCCTCTTCGCTCTTGTCGCCACCCAGCTCCTCGCCATCATCGGCCTGCTCCTCGCCGGCGGCGTCCTGCTGCTCTGGGTGTGCTGGAAGATGTGGCGCGAACTCCGCACGCCGCACCACAATGACGATCCCGAAGCCATCGCCGGTCAGGATCTCGACGGCGACGGCCTCATCGCCGGCAAGCCCGTCGTCAAGAAAACGCTTCGCCAGGCCGTCGCCCAGATCGTCATCGCCGACGTCTCGATGTCGCTCGACAACGTGCTCGCCGTCGCCGGCGCCGCGCACCAGCATCCCTGGATCATGGTCTTCGGCCTTGCGCTCTCCGTCGTGCTGATGGGCGTCGCCGCCACCTTCATCGCGCGCCTGCTCACCAAGCATCGCTGGATCGCTTATGTCGGCCTGCTGATCATCGTCTATGTCGCGCTCCACATGATGTGGGACGGCGGCTGGCAGATCTACGACTGCAACCCGACCTGGTTCGGCCAGACCGAGCTGGGCACGCATTGCAAGATCAACCCGACCGTCCCTGCCGCGCTCACGCCGGGCGCGCACTAACGCATCAACGACGGGACGTAGGGTGCATCTTCAGATGCACCGCAACAGAACGCAGGGTGGATCAAGATGCACCCTGCGCCCACGCATTTGCCCTAGAACGTCCCCGAAACACGCAGCCGCACCATCGGACCAAACGTCCGATAGCGCTCCTCGACGAAGTCCACGCCATTCGTCCGCAGCCGCGGCTGCCCTGCTCCCGCCGACTGATAGACGAAACGCTTGTAGTTCTCGGACGTGTCGTTGAGGTTCACGGCCTGCAAACGCACCTTCATCCCGAACACGTCCTTGTTCTCGATCGAGAAGAAGTTCACCGACGGCGCATCCCACCGCCACGCCACCTGATCCAGGCGGTAGCCGGCATAGTTCCGGTATTCCTCGATGCCGGCGACCAGCGCCCACGTCGTCTCGGGAATGTCCCAGCGCACCGAAGCCGAAGCCGTCGTCTGCGGCGCCCATGAGATCTCGCGCGGCGTTCCCGTCAGCGGATCATCCAGCTCGCTGTCGCGATAGCGATAGCTGACATCGATCTGCACGCCCTTCAGGCCGATCTGGTCCAGCTTGAGCGTGCCCGATCCCGTGATCGAATACGCCCACGCCTTGTCGATATTGCCGACGCCGCCGCCCACGATCGCGCCGATATTCTGGCTCGGATTGCGCACCGGCAGTCCGTTCGCATCGATCGGCACGAGGTCCACCACGTCCTCGATCATGTGGAACTCACCCGCCAGCTTCACCGCGCCCCAGGCGCCCAGCGCCTTGTTGATCTCGGACGAGAAGATCCACGACTGCTCCGGCACGAGATCAACGTTGCCCGCCGACTGATTGTTCGACTGGATGTCGACCGACGACAGGAAGTCGCCGAAGTCGAGCTGACCAACCTTCCGCTCAACCTTCATGTTCACATCCAGCGTCGGGTCCACCTTCCACACCAGCGACAGGAAGCCCTTCGGCCGCACGAACTCGCGCGTCAGCCCGCCTCCACCTGTCTGCGTCAGCTCGGAATACTCGACGCCCAGCGAACCCTGCAGGTTCCACGCATCGCCCAGCTGACGGCTGTAGGTGACGTTGGTTTCCGCGCGCCGCTCTTCCACGCGGGCATTGCCGCCCGGCAGTGGATCGAGCGTGTAACTGCCATCGCCCGCACGCATGCCATAGCCCGTCGCCAGATCGAGGAAGTTGAACGCGCCTTCCGCGGCAAGGTGCAGATCGCCGCCGAATGCAGCGAAGCCATACTCGGCGCGCACAATGCTCTCGCCCTCTTCCTCATGCTCCAGCACGCGCTCGCCCGTGCCCGCCAGATAAACCCCGGCCGGGTTGTACGACTCGATGGTGACGAGATCATCGCCCTCTTCGTAGCGATGCAGACCGATCAGCTTCAGGCGACCCGGCCCAAGATCGAACTCATAATCCGCGCCCAACTCGCCGCCGAGTTCTTCCTCGCCGACATTCGTGAATCGAGCATAGGGCGTGGCGTTCACTGGATTGCGGTATGATTCTTCGAGCCCCTCGAAGTCGAGCTTGCGCAGCGCGAAGTTCATGTTCGCGATAGCGCCATCCTGCGCTTCATATGTCAGCGTGGCGGCAAGGTCCGGCTCATGCCCCTCGCCATGGAAACCCTCACGTCGCGCATCCAGCACGTTCCCCGCGCTGCTGCTGATCGTACCCGGACCATCATGCCCGTTGTGGAACTCCTGCGCATTCAGCTGCGCAGACCACGACCAGCCATCCTCGGTCTTGCCGTTGGCCGACACGCCGCCGCGGAACCACGACGGCTGCAGGTTCTCGCGGAACTGCGGCTCGATATTCCATGTCCCGCTGAAGGCCGTGACCTTGGCAATAACGTTGGCCACCTGCCCCGAAAGCCCCGGAATGTTCAGCGTCGCGCCATCGACAATCTCGATCCGCACCACACTGTCGGCCGAGATGCGGCCCAGCGCCGTCTCTGCATCGTTGGACTTGCCCGAAACGCGGCGGCCATTGATCAGCACGTTCTGCTTGGCCTGACCGAAGCCACGCTCGTCGCTGTCATTGTCGCTGATCGTGAAGCCGGGAATGTTCTTCACCATGTCCACGGCCGTCTTCGGCGCAAAGCGCGCGAAGTAGGACGGCTCATAGGCTTGCGCCTTCGTTGCGGCGTTCGCCGGCTGCGCCGTCACGGGCGGCGCCTGCTCCTGCGCAAACGCGGGAGACGCCACATATAACGAAGCTGCGATCGAGAGAGCGCTGGCTGTGAGAATTAGAGGCGCACGTCCGCCTGCGCGGTGAGCGCATGTGTTACCTGTCGACAATCTCGTCTCCTGACCTTGACGGTTTCTTATGGAGACGCTGGCTCCTTCCGACAGGAACAGCGGCTCATTCAGTTCGATAGTTCGGGGAGTCTTAGTCCGGCCTGATTAGCGCTCGGTCTCGTGAGCGCTAATCACTTTGGAACACAACTTATCTAGCGCCTTGCGAGCGAAGATAGGCTGCGATTTCGTCCTCGCCGTTACGCTCGGCGACTTTCAGCGGCGAGCCTTTGCCGATCGGCGAAGCGCGGTTCACGTCCGCACCCTTCTTCACCAGCAGCTTGACGATCTCGAAGTTGCCCTCAGCGATTGCCGTGTTCAGCGGCGTGTCCTTGCCCGGCGTCGCCTTGTCCAAATCAGCACCCGCCTTCAGCAGGATCTGAACCGTGCCAACGGCGTCATTGTCAGCCGCGATCGACAGCGGGGTGCCCTTGCCCGGGAAGCCCAGGTTCACATCGGCGCCGGCCTTGATCAGCTCCTGCGCCACGCCCGGGCAGTTGTTGTCAGCCGCCGCCATCAGCGCCGAGCCCCTGCCCGGCTTCATCAGGTTCACGTCAGCCTTGTCCCTGATCAGCTCGCGGACAACGTTGATGTCGCAATCGTCAGCCGCGTCATACATCGGGTATTTGGGACCGCGCTTGTTGAAGCTGATGTCGTTGCGCACCACATCGAACTCGCCACGCTCACGCGCCGCACGGATCTCGTCACGCGCCGCCTGCATCGCATCACGCGCAACCTGCATGCTGTCCTGACGATCGCGCATGGCCGCCGCGATATCCTCGCGGTGCGAAGCGACTTCCTGGCGGGCTTCTTCCATCGCACGACGGATCTCGGCCTGCAGTTGCGGTCCAAGCGCAGCCTTCATCTCTTCCTGCGCCTGACGCAGTTCCTGACGAAGCCCCTCAGCGTCGAATGCGCTGGAGTTCTGCCACTCATCCATGTGATCCGGATCGATGCCGGCTTCCTGAAGGGCCGTGCGGACCTCTTCGAGGATCGCAGGCATCTCGTTCATCATCTCCGAGCTCACCTGAGCCGAGATTTCCGCACCCAGCGAAGCCAGCTCAGCCGAAAGGCCCGCCATCTCCGCCTGCAGTTCCGGCGACAGCTCCGCCAGCGAAGCCTGCAGCTCCGGCATCATCGACTGGACCATCTGGTTGATCTCGTCATTGAAGCCGGAGAAGTCCTTGCCATTCCACTGGAACTGGATGTCCGACGGGGCGCCATCGAGTTCACCAGCACGCTGGTTCTGACGCTGTTCGTCCATCATCGCGCGCTGAGTGGCCTTGCGATCCTTCAGATCAATCGCCGACTTCGTATCGCGCGGCTGGGCTTCAGCCGTGAAGCGCGGCGTGATCATCGCGGCAACAGCCACAGCCAGAGCCAGACCCGCAAAGGCGAGACGGCCGGAGTAACGCGCCGGGTGTCCACCCGTCTTGGCGATCTCGATCAGGCGCTTGATGCGGCGACCGAACTGCGAGCGCGGACCAATGGCGCCGACCGCAAGCTTGGGCGCACGCACCCACAGCTGGTTCTCGGCCTGCTTGGTCAGCGAGCGAGCGAAGGCTTTCGCATCACCCGTGCGATCGACAGCAGCTTCATCGCAGGCGACTTCGCGCTCTTCATCCATGCGACGGCTGATCCAGTAGAGCGCCGGGCTCCACCACATCAGCGCCAGCACAACGCGCTGGCCCAGAGCCGCCAGCATGTCGCGGCGACGAATGTGGGCATGCTCGTGCTCAAGCAGAGCCGCCATCCCGGGCGAACCCAGCGCAATCGACACCGGCAGAACGATCGCCGGCTTGAACAGGCCAGCCGCCATCGGCCCCGGCGCTTCCGGGCTCACGAGAACGCGCACGCCCTTCATGCGGGCCTTCAGCGTGTCCGGCAGATCGGCAGGCGTCGCACGCGCCACCAGGCGCTCGACAGCAACCAGATCCCGCACCGTACGCGCCAGCAGGAACACCACACCCGCCAGCCAGATCGCCAGCAGCGGCAGACCCATATCCGGCAGCTTGATCTCCGGCAGCGTGAACAGCGGCGCAGGCGCAGCAGCAATCTCCACAGGCGCAACCGGCGCGACGGGAGCTACAGGCGCAGCCGGTGCAATCGTAATCCGGTTCACCCGCCCCGCTTCATTCCGCTCGAACGAAGCCTGCATCACATTGGGATCAACCGGCGCAGCCGCCGGAGCAGGCGCCGCCATCGGCGCTGGCGCAGGAGCCGCCCCCGCCAGGCTAACCGGCGCAT
>Ga0209311_1001351_pt1 | contig 19960 bp, 27 predicted proteins | sample AD_UKC045_MetaG_FD_184417 | JGI IMG/M metagenome (GOLD analysis project Ga0209311, IMG submission 184417) | Active sludge microbial communities of municipal wastewater-treating anaerobic digesters from USA - AD_UKC045_MetaG (SPAdes) (version 2) | ecosystem: Engineered > Bioreactor > Anaerobic >... | reverse complement strand
CATTTGAAAATCCATTCCCATAAATCAGACTATCAATTCCAGCTCCCGTACCTTCAAGTAAATAGCGATTCAGCTCCCACCACCAACTAACAATCGTGACCTCAATTGTTTCCTGTCTTCCATCGACAATAGGCTCGTATGAATCTATGAATCCCGAATAAATGCAAACTCCATCCTGCCCACTTTCACCATCGAAAACATACAGTTTGACCCAATTGCCATATTTAATATCAACGCCTTCACCATAGCTATCAACCTCCCTAGCCAATCGCACCTTCAATTCAGAAAATCCGAGATTAATCGTGGAGTTAAACTGAGCATCGCTAATAACATCATTCCATGTCAGCAGATAGTTTCCGCTATTATCGTAAATTTTATAAATGAATCTTTTTGTCATAGCCACTTTTTAAAATAATCTACCTCAACATTAAAATTCCTTGCTGAAGAATTAATTGTGATGATGTAATTGTTCGTTCCGACATTGAATTTTGGGAACACGCCAGTGTAATCTTTCTCTGCTCCGTTAAGAGTCACCTTTTTATTTTGAACATCAAACACAATCACATCATTAGCAACCAATGAATTCGTAAGCGTTATTTTGTCTCCGTTGCATTGAAAGCTGATATCTATTCCAGCCGTAATGGATGCGATTATCACTTCAACCTTCGGCATAGGATAAGCACTGCCACCGATATTGATTGATCCGTCATAAGGGCTGTCGGTGATCCCATTTTGAATGGATGCCGTTTGGGTTATATCCTCACCGACTCCGCTCGGCACAAGAAAAGTGACTCTGAATGGAACAAATGAAAGATTGAAATATTTTCTGTCTATATTCACATCTGTCGGTGTTGCAACATACCGCCTCGTTCCGCTTGCATAATCAAGGTCAAGATTTTTGTTAAATCTGGCCATCAATTCCTTGAATGAATCAATGTTTGATTCAAGCGCATTTTTATCGTCTCCAATAATCCTGCCAGTAATGACAACTTCCTTCGGTTTATAATTATCTCCGACAATAACTCCGCCACGCTCTCGGGCAAGATCATACATAAAAGTTTCACGAGGTGCGCTCTTTTCATGATCCAATTCTGTAAACTGATATGGATCGTTATTTAAACTGACATTATCGAAAGCGATATTCATATTTTTATCTGATGCCTAATTTGTTTAATTCTTGCTCCCTTGCAATCACCCGTTGAATCTCTTTAATGAGCGCACTCTTATCACCAATCATTGCGCCTGCAAAATTGAAATTGAAAGTGTTTGAAATAGCATTTGAAAGACCTCCATTTTTTTCAATCGTTCCACTAAGAGTCGGCCTGAAAATCTCCGCTCCATGTTCTCCGACAACATATTCTTGACCTGCCATAACAGAACCGCCAACCGCACGATGGCTTTTTGATTTTTTATTATCTTCAGTATCAATAGTGATAGTCGCCTTGAGTTTTATGGTGTCCAACCCTTCCTTTTTCAATTCCTCTTTAAGCTCTTTCAGTTTCTTTTTATATTCCTTTTTCACATCGCTAAGATGATCCTTAAGTTCCGACATCTTCGCCTTATATTCAGCCAACCGCTGGGATTTTTCCTCCGCATATTGCTCCTTAAGCAACTCAACAGAATCAAGCGATGCCTTGCGCTGTTCTTCAATGATTTGCGCTTGATATGTTTTCTGATCACCCAAATGCTTATCCAAAAATGCCTGAATATCACTTATTTTTGCCTGCAATGCGCTCTTGTTATTTTCATCCGTTTCTTCATTGAGCTGTTTCTCAAGATCCGCTTTTTCTTTTTGCTTTTCAATAATTGCCTTTGCAATTTCAGTTCCTAATTCCTTTTGTTTTTCAAGTTCGTTCTTGTTAAATTCAGCAGTCAGACTTTTCAGATCATTTTTTACAGCTTTAACCGCATCAGAAAACTGACTCTTCAGATCCTTGATTTTTTTCGTTGCCTCTTTAACCTTATTGGCCATTTCCTGCGCCGACTTTCCTACATATTCCTGCGTCTGCGCAATTCCGCTTCCGACTGATTTCACATTTTCCCCATTCATCTGCCAAGCCTTATTCATTGAATCAACCGCACTATTTGTATCCTTGGAAAATGCGCCGACATCATTTTTCATTGTCTGCATATTTTCCTTGATCGTTACACTGGTCACTGCAACTCCGTCTTTTGTCATGGATACCATGTCGTTCCAAGCTCCCTCAAAATCCCCATGGATAGCCTTGTTTATCGCACCGAAAAATATCTCAAAATTCTTTCCGAGGTTCTGAATATTGCGAACAATATCTGCGCCAAAAGCAACCACTGTGCTGACTATGCTGTACATGAAGTCATAAACGACTTTCCCCACATTGATGACCATCTGCCCGAACCACTTGAGTCCAACCACAAATGCAGGAATCCACTTCATCAAAAAGTCCCTGAATTTAGCCAGCGTCTCTTTTGCTTTTTCAGCTGACAAATCGGCACCGCTCAATGCGACAGTTATGGAATTAACAATTGATTTTCCGATTCCCTCCTGAGCATCGGAAATCTGATTTTGCAACCATTTCATTCTGCCACCAAAAGTTTCAAGGGCTGCTCTGGCCTGACCGCCAAATTCTTTTTGGAGTTCCTGAAGAATCATCTTTTGACCTTCCATCGCTTTGCCCGTTTCATATAAACTCTTAATCATCCTGACTTGTTCATCAGTGAAACTAACTCCCGATTTTCTGAGCATCATCAATCCTCGCTCTGGATCCTGCATGGCTTTTGCAACCTGCATAGTTGCGCCCTGCAAATCACCGCCCATCATCTGCGCCAAATCCAAGATACTCTCCGTAACCTGCGGAATAACATCTTTGCCCATCTGATTGAAAGTCAAAATAAGGTTTTCAGTGTGCAAGATAGCTTCATCGTCAAAAGTGGTGACATTCTGCAGATCGCCTGCCAGCTTCGTCATCGACTCCGAAGTCATGCCCGAAACAGCCCCTGTTGATTTCAAAACAGCATTCATTTCAGCCATGACCTTTTCGCTTTGATCAAAAGCCTTCACGCTGTCGATTATTCCTTTTTTGACAAAAGCATACGCACCGCCAAGCATCGCCAAATTAGGCAACAATCCGCTGAATGATTTGTTGGAATTTTGCGCACTTTGCGACAAGCCCTGCACATCCTTGTTGAGCTTCGCCAGCTCGCCCATTGCCTTGTTTTGCGCAGTGATGATAAGTTGTAATTCTGTTTGATTTGCCATTATTTTGAATGCTTATCCTGCAATTCTTTATGTTCTCCATCTAATCCCTTCATCATTTTCATTCTCTCTATAAACCAAGCGGGCTGGCTCATATATTCTTCATAAGTCCAACCCATAGCCCTGCAAAAATATGAGATCGCCAATTCATCGCTTAACTCTGACTCTCCTGCACTGATGAGTCGCCAGTAATCATCGGCGTCTCGCTCACAGTTTTTTTTTCGAGCTTGATGCCATGATTAATGAAGTCCACCACATCCCTAAATTCCTCTTTTCTCAAATCCTTCAGCCTCTCTGCGACATTATTAGTGTCCCCATCCAAAGAATAAACATAAGCCTCGGTCAAAACATCGTAGTATTCCAAAATTGCAATCGGGGTGTTTGTGATGTCGATTTTCACATCCTCATCTTTTATATTTTCCGGGCTTACATCTGAAGATATTTTTGTCTGACTCGCCCAAAATTTCTGAATGGGTCGATTCTCTCTTTCGGTAAGCCATGCCTTCACAACCACACTGTGACCATCAATCGAAGTAATAAGTTCTTTTGTCTCTCTGTTCATTTTTTTCAAATTAAATTATTAGTAATTTTCCTGCAGATTAGTCAGCACCGCTTCAATCATCTTCGCATCAGCTAAGCTGTAGTGAGCCTTGAATTTTATCGTTTGAGTAACAATGTCATTGTTTCCACTTTTTCTTGACCAGTCCTGAAGCGAAACAGATGCAAGATCAATCTTAAGCTCAGGATTTGAAGCCGAACCGATAACAGCATCACTCTTGATATCGATTCTCACGGCTTTTAAAGTTCCGCTTTCAAACACGCTTTTGAAAGTGTCTGTATCTTCAAAAACCGCCTCGATATTTCCATCAACTGAAAATTCCTTGTTGGCATAATCGACTGGCTCTGTCGAACCCAAAGCATCATGCTCTTCAATGTTTTTGTTTATTGAAATTTCAAAACTTTTGATATTGACCGCTGATGCCAGATCCAGCCCAGCAAGATCTGATGCCAGTTTCAAGGTTGCATGCTTGCTTATAAATTCATTCTCGGCAGTATAGACAACCGCATTGGCTGAAGCTGATCCCTTTTTTGCCTTGAAAGCACAGGCGAATTCAACGAATTTTCCAACAACAGCAGTGATCTTCAAAGATGAAACTACTCCAAGCGCATACTTCAAATGCTCAAGCTCATTCTTCACTTCCAGCGTCAATGACTGATGAGCATTCGTATTGGCAACAGAAAAAGTGTGATCATAAACCAGTGTCTCCACATCATGCAATGCCGAGTTTACGCTTCCAAAAGAGCTAAGCAACAAAAGCCCGAAGGATTTATCCCTAACTTTTCCCATGATTTCCCCTTCCGACCATTCTTTGACAATCCTCGCGTCATTGGAATCATGAATGACCCCAAGCGATGAATCGTTATTCACATATTGCTTTTTATTGTCTACGGTCACATCTTCCTTCGGTAGCCAAAAGGAAGGCGCAACAGCAATGCCCCTGCTTGATTCCTTGCCGATTCCGACTTGATATTTTCTTCCTCCAAACATATATTTTTTATTAAATTAATTATTTAGTCTTAAACTTTTCCTCAAGAATTTTGTCCGCCTCTTCTTTTGACTTGGCCTCAATGGTCACCTGATAATCAGGGTAAAAGAATTTGTCCTTTTTCACGATTGAATCTTTTTCACCACCGACCATTTTATTTTTTGATTCTTTTTGCATATGCTTGATTAAAATTAATTTGTTATATCGACACTTTTGTCAGCTTCCAATTTCATCTCCGCATACATCACCAACCCTGCGCCTTCTTCGTAGATTCCCCACATGAGCGGTACCGCCTTGCTCATGTCCGCCGTTCCTCCCAAAGTGTCGTCTCTATCAAAATCATCCATCAGCCCATCAAGCACATCGCACAAAATATCAATCGCCTTGCTTCGCCCCACCTTTTCAATTTCCTGATGAATCACGATGCGGAAAATATGCTTGCGAAAATTCTGCGTGTTCGTTTCATAATCACTTTGCACCTCGCTAGGCTCGAATGTCGCTGACGGATATCCGCTAAATCCAGTCTTGTGATAATCAAACACATCAACCAAAGGCTGTCCCTCTCCTTTTCTTGCTTCCAGTTTTTCTTTGATTTTTGATCGTATATTTGATAAGCCCATGTTATTTGATCAATTCTTTTATTGTTTTATCTAGCGCCTTTTGAAACTCATCATCTGCAATCACCTGACCTGCTGAAACCGCATTATCGAAAAATGGATTCGCTTTTGTTCCCTTTCTAGCTATCGACCTTGCCACCAAAAACGGCGGAATTCCTTTTCTGTTCGCCCATTTTTCGATAGCCTTGATCGGTGGCCAATGGGGCTTCGTGCCTTTAGCCACGAAAATGGCGTAGTTGCTGGTATTTGTCAGCTCACCCCTCAACACCTGCACCGATAAACGCCAACTTGACCTCAACCTGCCCGTATCAACTGGGGCGCCCATGATCGCATATCTCTGCACCGCAATCAGCGTCTTTGCTATGGCATCATTGAAATTCATGGCACTTTGCACTGGATATTCCATAACCAAGTTGCGAATCTTGTCCAAATTTTTAATTTGAATTTCCCACATCACGCTTTGCTTTTAACCAGTAATAATTCTTTGAATGAAAAAGAACCTGTATTTTCCTGCTTCACACCCCTGACCTCAAATTCATCCGTTCCAATCAGCACCTTATCAGTAACCGCAACATCCTGACTCAAATCAATGGTAAATTTAAAACCTTCTCCGTATTGAATGTTATTCAGACTGGCCGTGCGATCATCAAGCTGTCTCAAATGCCCCGAACCGCCAACACTCGTAGCAATATAGTCCGACTTATTCCCGTCCTGCATCAATCTCTTTGTCGTGTATTTCAATATTTGAAAACTTTTCATATGGCAAAATGTGCATAGCTGTTTAAAATAATCTTCTGTTCTTTTGTCAGCTCATTTGTCCAATCAATACCTGCACCGCCCAAATTTTCCGATGATTTTCCTTGAGCCTTTCTTTTATCAAAAACCTTGGCGACTAACTCTCTCGCAACCAGCTCAATATCTGCTGGCGCTTCATCAAAACCTCCGTTATATGTAACCTTTATGTTTTGTCTTAAGCCAACTGGAAACTTCCCGTAAAGATGCACAATACCGCTATCCCGATAAACCACATATCTGCTCGGTTCCAACTCAACCCAAAGCGGATCGTCCTGCGTTTTGGAATTGTATTCAATCTTCAAAAGCGTCCTGACTGGATAATTTCTCAGCATCAATTCTTGATCATCATCGCTGTCAAAATACTCCTCAAAATATTCCTGCTCAGTATCAGGCTCGGTCGGAGATGGAATCGTGAGAATATCCCTGTCACAATATGTGACAATGAATTGACTGACTCCAGCGCACAAACCATCAAGCAGATCATCATACGAATCATCTTCAATCCCTAAATAACTTTTTACTTTTGATGTTTCTATCAGCATAAATAAATTTCTTATTCCGCCCGACAGCAATGCAACTCACTGTCGGGCGACTAAAGCTATTTATCGCTTTCTTTTTCCTTTTCCTTTTCCTTTTCTTTTTTGGTCTTTTTTTCTTCTTCAATTGGTTCAAGATATTCATCGCCGATCGCTTTGACTTCATCCTTCGTCAAATCGTATTCTTCGCCAGCAGAAAAATCCTTATAGCCAACCGAGATGTTTGCTTTGACTTTATATTTCGGCATAACTTTGCAATTAATTGATTAATCCTGCTGATGATTAGGCGGCTGCAGTTTTCAGACAAGCAAATGCTTGACCCAGCGCAACTTTGAAACCAATACGCTCAGTGATTCTCACTGCTGACATGTTGCTTTCAAACAAATTAGTAGTTCCAATTGTTGCCTCTTCCGAAACAGCCATCGTCATCTGTTTTCTGTCGCCCAAATATGCAAACTGCAGATTTCCAAACAGAATAAACTTCTTGCCAGCACCTGATATGCTGTCCATTTTTTCAGGCAAATACACTGGATATCCCCACACATAACCCACAATCCCCGTGCCTTTTGAAGCATCGCCAGTAATGATCGGATTTGAGAAAGTCGAAATGTGCTGTCCGTTTTCTGTCAGCTTCTGCACAATATTCCAAACACCACGATGCATATAAAACCCAGCACCACTAAGCGCCAACGGCTTGACCTTCGAAATGACATCCCTCAGATAATCAACAGTAATATCGGTGAAATTAATCTCCCCTGAATCCATCGTCACGATGTTGATATCCGAATCATTAAGAATGCCAGTGAAAGGCGATCCGTTACCGACAAGTCCCTGACCATCTTCCTCTCCAGCAATCGCTTCCGCAAACAATTCAGCAAGCAAGCTCACTGTGTCAACATCAGCATCCTCCAACAGCTCATTTGAAAGCGGAGTCAAACCGACAAGAGTTTTGGCAAGCAATTGAACCTGCCCCAACACTGGCGCACTTACTGTTCCAGCATTAGTTTCTCCAGGCCAGTAAACCGAAACTGAGGTAGTTATTTTTGGAAGATTAAGCGTGTCTCTTTTCATTGGAATAACACGACATTGATTGCGCACGATTCCAAAAGACTCGGCAAGCCTTACAACTTCCGCTCTGAATTCCTCAGGAACCAAATAACCACCTTGGCTGTCGGTGCCTTCAGTCATTGCCTTGCCACTGATTGCTCGGGCTGTTTCTTTATCACGATTGAAAACAGCTTTGACAAAGCGAGCAATTTTTTCCTTGCCCTCAAGACCCTCGACTTCTTTGGCAAAACCGAAAATCTTTTTTTCAATTTTGTTGTAGCCTTTCTCTTCAAATTTTTTCTCCATTACTTCGCCAGTCTTTTCCAAAATCGCTGGCATAGTCTTTTCAAGTGCTTGAGCAAACACCTCTCCCACTTGTTCTAAATCTTTTTGTTCCAACATAAATTTATTTTATAGTTTTTAATTTCTGATTGACTTGATTCACGATCGTATCAATCAACTGCGTTTTTTTCTGAACATCATCCAAGACCTCAGTTATTCTCGCAGATTTTATATCGTCAACTTGGTCATCTTTGACGACTAATCCTTGAAGCTCGACCAACTTCTCAGTTAGATTTTCCTGTATACTCTTAATCTCATTCACTATCAATTTGAAACCCTCCCTCATTGCTTCCTTTAATCTGTCTTGACTTTCCTTGATCGCCACCATATGTTTTTCAATAATTTCCTCTTCTTTTTTCTCTGAAATAAATTCTTCTAGCGGTTCGCTCAGCTTGATTCCCGATTTTTGCATAGTCTTCAACACAAACGCATATTCTTTTTCAAGTCCTCGCTCTTTTACCAAACTCAGAACTGAAAGTGCCTCGGGATTCGCCGGAACTGGCACAAAAGAAAGCTCCAATAATTCGCTCTTTGTGATCTGATTCCCGTTATATTCCATGGGTATAAAGCCTATTGAAACAGCCTTCAAAATACCCTCCTCGTACAGCTTCCTGACCTGTTGTGCCAATGGGTTGGCCTCGGCGCTCGCAAAAACGCCCCTGACCACGGTTTTGCCAGCCTGTCGCACGATTTCAGTAGCCTTGCCTATTGGCAAAGACCAGTAATCGTGGCCAAACAAGATGACGGGATTCTGCATGTAATTCTTGATGTCGATACCCTCCTGAACCACAATCTCACCCTGCCGATCCACGCTTTCGCTTGAAGCGATAACTTCAAACTTGCCTGAATCTCCAGCCTCTTTAATGTTGGCCAAAAACTCTTTTTTTTCTGCAAGAGCCTTCATCACTTCGCTCTTTATTTTTTCGCTGAATTTTTTTAGCATACTTTTGAAAAAATTATTTTATTTTATTTACTTTAAAATCGGGAGCAACACACATCTGCAATTTGCATGAAGCGGTGGCTCTCCAATATCCCTAAAGTCAATCGCCATTCCCATGAATTCATCCCCTTCATAAAAATATGCTTCGTTTAATTCTGTGGTTTGACCATCCATTTCAGAACATAACTCGCATGTCCTTTCATCCTGCGCCGTATACCACTCCTTGCCCGAAACAATGCCCGACTGATTCCATGCACTCTCCATTCCTGCATTGCTTGTTCTGATCGTTTCAGTTCTTGCTATCCTTTCAGCTCTGACTTCGTCTGCGAAATTAAAATATTCATTCACCTTTTCAGTTATTGCATTCATGCCCAACCCCTCATCTCCTGCCTCATTTATAATTTTGCGCAATTCTTCATCTGTAGTTTTGGCTATGCTTTCGGCCAGCGTCAGATCGTATTTGTCCAAGCCGTTGCTTATATCAGGAGTAAAATCAAAATTATTTTCCAACCCAAGCCTTAACAATGCGAGCTTCCCTGATTTTTCCAACAATTCCCTCTGCAATGGAGTCAACAAATCAACTATCATTCCAACCTCTCTATTCTTTTCAATGATTCCCTTTTCTTTAAATGACTTCTCGCTTATCTTTTTTAATGTCCTCTCTCTTAATCCATGAAAATATTTGCGGATTTCGTTTTTATATTTTTCTTCAAATGGCGACTGCATTTTTATCATTACTTCCCACGCCTTCTCTCCACGCACAATCCGTTCATCCTGATTTTGAAGTTTTTTTTTAACACTCAGTTGTTGCGGTATCGGACTGACTGAAGCTCTCATCTCATCTCCTCCATCAAGCTCGGGTAATCCTTCCTCTCTTCGGATATCATTTGTCGTGAGCCACTTGTTCCAGCCTTGCGCATATTCGCTAACAATTTCAGCCCTATCGTCAGGCACTGGATTGTCGAATTCCAAATAGTATTCCAACCCATATTCTGAAACCAAAGATGCATTAAGCGCATCTTGAATCTTTTTAAGTCGAGGCTTGATCGTAAATCTTGTAAAAGCCCAAAGCGCCATTTTTGCATTGGCAAGATTCACATCCTCGCTCATCATCAAACCCTTCGGAATTCCAAACATTAGGAAAATGTCATCACGATCCAATTTGCGCTGATCAATAAATGCCAACTCTCTCTGATTGAATTGCGTCTTGTTATATTTCAGACCGCCATGCAATATCGGCGTTTTGTTTGCATTCTCGATTCCTTCTTGTTGTTTTCTCCAATTAGATTCAATCCTGCGCTTTTGCTGTTCATTCAGTTTGCCGTCAAATTCAAGCACACCTCCAACGAATGCCCCGTTTTCAAAAAACTTTTTATTCCACTCCCTTATCGTTTCATCTTCATCAATAAAACTAATTGAAGCCTGCACTGTCCCGATTCCCTTAAACGGCCTGACTCTATCAAAATATTTCGGATTGTAATTGCGAATATGAATAACCTCCTCAGGCATCAGATCAACATTGATCTCACCATTGAAATAAATGTACTTTTCAATCAGCCTTTCTTTGTCATTGCTCGGCGCAATCTTTACCCAATCAGCCCTGAGTGGCCACAATTCCTTTGTTTTGTTTCCAGCTTTTGCCTTGAAAATGTAAGCATTACCATCAATATCCAGCGAAGCCGAGATATGCTCGAAAATATCAGCCCTTGTCATTTCAGGATTCGGATTATTAAAAAGCTTTAACAACTCATGATCAGCTTGTTCTTTGTCGTTATCACCGCTGACTTTTTTATAAAGCCTGAGATTTGCTGATCCGACTTCTTGAGCAATGAGATTGACACATCGATAAACCCAACTGTGATATTTATCAGCAAAATCATTATTCCTGCCCAAAACCTTGCCAAAAAAGAAGTTTTTGATTGCTGAAATTCCGGGTGTAAATTCTTTTTTTCGGAAAAGTTTTTCAAACATAAATAAAAAAAGCCCAAATGGCATTTAATCTCGTAAGACTAAATATCATTTGGGCTCGTAAGCCACAACCAATACCTCGTAAGGCATTAAACTGTTATCATTTTTAATTTTGTATTTTTATCGTATTCGCTTTTTTTCATTTTGTCAATAGCAGAAAAACCATAATCATTATTTTTTTCATCAAGCGCCTTGAATTTCAAATCATAAACACACAAAACAGCTTTGCAATTAAAGCACTTTATTGTGAAATCATCGAAAGCACCCATATTCCTGATTTCCATTATTTTTGATCCACACTTTGGACAATGCGCAAGATGTTTCATATGGTTTTTCTGTTAAATAAAGTCGACTCCAGGGTCTTGTAATTCATTGAAAGTCAGTGAACCTGCATCCGCAATATCAGGGCTTTTGACTCCTCGCTTAAACATTTCATCTTTTGGCTCAAGCTGTGTTCTTCCGCTTGAATTTCTTTTATATTTTACTTCTAAAAGTTGTCGCCAATCCTGATGCCTTAGAATTTTGCCTCCCTTATTTATCCAGCGCTTAAATTCAAAATAATTCTCCGCTTTTATGTTTGCAAAAATATCGCTATTATTCGCACTCGCACCTTCACGAATTCCTGTAACATTATAACCAATTTCATTTGCCCTATCGGTGACACCGCCTCCAACTCCCACATCATCAATAAATATTTCATCCCCCTTAATCCTTGCCAATTCATCAACCTGAGTCATCAGATTTGAGCTTTGATTCTTAGCTTCAAGCCACATGACATTATCGTACCTGATAACAAAAGCGGAATAATTGCTTCCTCTTCCAACATCCACACCCAAACGCCTAGTCCCCATAAGATCAGCAGGAAGCTCATCAATGAAAGCCTCTTCAAGTTCCTGCTCGCTTATCAAAAATCTATAACCCCTGTCATCAATCTCATCCCGACTTGGAAACTTGCAACCATAAAGAATATCAAACATTGGATTCTCTTTTGCCTCTTCAATAAACTCCTCCGTATATCTTCCCTCGCTCAATGCCTGCTGATAATCAATAAATATCTTTTTATATCTGTCCTTGTGCCAAGTCTTATAAAAATGATTCAAATAAAACGGGTTGCCAATCTTGCAATAAAAAGCATCCGCACCTTTTCCAGCAATCATACGAAATGTTGTCGCTTCAATCTGATCAGGAATAAGACTTGCCTCATCAAGAATAACAATCCTAGCGCCAGCGCCCATCGCACTCTCAACACCTTTGCGAGAATTGCCAGCTTGCACCGAAACAACAAAGATTCCTCCGCCACGCTTCAAAACAATGCGTTCTTTGTTTTCTTCTTGTCTTAATCTTTCAAGTTTTGTTTTTGCTTCCAACTGAGAATAAAACAAAACATTGTCGCCAATATGCTCAAGATAATAGCGCATGATTATTTTGGCCATTTCATTTTTTGGCGCAAGAATCGCAATCTTTTCATCTTGAAAACAGCTAACAACAATACACGCCAAAGCAACTATCAAGCTTTTGCCATATTGCGTACAAGTCAGAATCTGCAAACGGTTATAAGGACGAAAAACAATACTGTAAAAAATCATCAGTTGTCCCTCGCTTACAGCCTGATCGCCACTCATTCCATCAATCTTAAATAGACTCAATAGTTTCAAGCATATTTCTCTTTTTTCTTTTGGTATTTGTTGATCCAACATTGCCTATAAAATATATTTTCATTTCGTTATGGAATGCTTCAATGTGGTTTTTGAATATATCTGGAAGTTCAGCGCTTGCACCAAACTCATCCTTTTTCTTTCGCTCAAGATACCTGAAAGCGATGTCGGGATTGCTAAGATTTTTAACAACAGTCTCCCTCGCTTTCAAAATTGGTTTTTCCTTTAATTTGTTGCGTAATTCCTCAATATCAGGATACGCATCCAAATAGCGACTGAGTGAAAATTTGCTTATATCAGCGTAATAACACGCTTCGCCGTCAGATCCACCCAGTCCCCAAACGACTTTCAATTTCGCAACAACATCACTCTCTGTTTTTCCGTCAAACCACTTTCTGCCAACTTTATTTTTGTTCAATTTTTTCTGCTTTTTTACCTGTGTAATCTTCATAGCGTTTTATTATCACATCAACATATTTAGGATCCAATTCGATAAGTCTGGCTTTTCGTGCCATCTGATCGCAAGCCATCATCGTGCTACCGCTACCGCCAAAAGCATCCAAAACAATGTCGCCATTGAATGTGCTTCTGCGCAGTGCTATCTCACAAAGCCTGAGTGGCTTTTGAGTAGGATGCACATATTCTGTCGTGTTATCCCGATTCACATACCAAACATCAACCATCTCGGCCAGCTCATCTTTTTTGATATCCCAAATATCCTGAATGTTTGAAAATTCTTTATTCTTCTGATATTTATTGTCCTTGATTCCAATCATGCAAGGTTCATAAGCTCGATGAAATAAACATCCCATCGAAAAAACAAATCTGTCTTTGACCCAAATAACATCCTGCAAATATTTGAATCCACCAGCAATCAATCCTTTCTTGAAAAACTCATGATTCTTTGATGCATACCACATATACATCGATGCTTTTTCATCTGAAAACAAAAAGCAATTTGCAGTCATGACACTGATAAATTCCATAAAATCAGAATCGCTTTTATTGTCATTGAAAATCTTATTGCCATCTCCATATTTTCCGCCAGCATATGAATTGCCAGCTGATGATTGATAGTCGACATTATACGGCGGATCAGTAAAAATTAGTTGCGCCTTTTCATTGCCCATCAGTTTTTCATAAACACTCACATCGGTTGAATCGCCACAAATAATTCTATGATCTCCAAGCTGATAAACATCGCCGACCTTTGTTTTTGGTTCAATAATTTTTTCATACTCCTCATCAGCATTAAAATCGTCCTCTTCAACTTCCAAATAACTCATGTCGAAGCCAGAAAGCTGTACCATTTCATCGCTCAATCCCTTGAGTTCATCAAACACCAAATCCATATCCCAATCAGACTCATTGAGTTTATTGTCGGCCAGCCTATAGGCTTTGACCTGCTCTTCAGTCAGATTTTCTTTGCGCACAATCGGAACCTCCTTGAGTCCCATTTTTTTGGCGGCCAAATATCTGCCATGCCCAACGATTATCTCGTCATTCTGATCAATAACTATCGGTTGATTGAAACCAAACTCACTTATAGAATCAGCTATCTTTTTGATCTGATTCTCCGGGTGCTTCTTTGCATTTTTTTCGTACATTTTTATTTTCCCGATGGGATAGTTTTTCATAGTTTTTCGTTTATTGAAATTATTATTTGATCGCTTGGCATCTTCCTTTTTGCCCTGAGAGTAAGTGATTCAATGACATCACCATTGTCGTCATAAAATAATCCATACTTTACCAGCGCATCCAATATTGGCTTAACAAAAAGATTGTCGGGATCTCGCCTGTGATTATTTTTAAAGTGAGCTTCTATGCTCACCTGAATAGGCTTTTTGATCTGGACTGCGATTCGCCTGAATGATCCTTTGAATTGTTTTGCCATTGACTCATACACAAGATCCTGTAACTCTTGCCGAGCCGATGCTCTGACTGCCCAATGGACTCCCTTATTAAACTCATTCCAACTGGGGCATTTGCAATTTTCAATTGTAATTTTCATATGATTTCATCCCCCTAACTTTTTATTTATTCTTTGTATTTTCGCATTGCCACGATTTCTCATCTCGTAAATCTTCCCGTATATCTCACGCAAGACAACATCAATCTCCTCAATTTTAAAACCATTCATCAAAACTTTTGCTTGTGACACTTTGCCTTTTTTATAAACCGCCAAAACAAAGACTCCCTCTTTTATGGAATCTTTCTTGCCTCTGTTATCCTCGATTATTTTCTCAACTGATTTATACAGCTGTTGATTTTTTGGAGTTTTCATTTGGGTTGTTTCTTATATTTCCGCTTATCAAAAATTGAAACTGTTTTGAGCTTCGGATAAATACGCATCTCTGCATGCTTATCATAAAAAAACGCTTTGTCTTCAATCTCGCCTTTTTCAATCAACATGCTGATCTGTTCCTGCGCCTTGAAATTTGCTCGCATTTCCATTTCCTGAAGTTTGAAGTGGCGCTTCAAAACCGCACCATGCTGACGCTCAAAGTCTTTCAACTTTTGAAGCTTTTCCGAATAGGTATTGAATATTTTTCTTGCTCTTTCCATAAATTTGATTATTTTTTAATTCTCATTTTTTCCCTCAGCGCATCAATAGATTTCTGCACGCTCTTTTTTCTTTCAGGATCGACCACTGCCTGATTAGTATAAATCTGTGTATTCTTTCTCAACTCAAGATCTCTTTTTTTAGCCAGCACTTCTTCATCAATCTTTGAATTCCCCAACCAATTAGCAAATGCCAATATTGGCTTTTTCCAACCCTTGCGAGGATAACCAAACCACCACTCCCTGCACTTAAGAGCCTGAAGCTCATAATCCCTGCTTGGATATTTCTCAATTAATTTTTTAATAGTTTGCACCTGACTAGTTTTGAGCTTCTCAATTTCCAAAGCAACTAAAGCCTTTGCAAAATTCTCTTGATCAATCCCCTCCCCTAAAATTTTAATTTCGTCATCGCTATAAATATATTTCTTTTCATTCTTTTCATTCTTGTTTGTTCTTATTTGATTCTTATTTGATTCCTCATTTGATTCCGATTTGTTTCCAACATCTTGATACTTGCCCCAATTTTTTATAGTTATAATGCTGTATTTGTTGGTTTTTTTGATTCCAATCATTCCCTCCTTCTCAAGAAAATTGAGCCAATACCATATCGTTGATTTTGCAAGCCTTAATTTCTCCTCCGCCGTCAGACTTCCCATAATAAATTGACCTCTTCTGACTCTCACTTTTTGCCTCCCGATCAGCGATAAATTTTCACAATGATTTGTCTTGGCCAAACACCATATCCAAATCTTCAGACATTTATCGCTCTGAAAGACCACACTATCGATTATTTTTCTGTGCGTTTTAAACCATCCACTATTCATATTGTTAAATGCTTTCACCTGCCTCCCTAACCACTTAAAGAGGCATGTGAAAGGTGGTTATATTTACCAGCCTAGCGAGGCTGATGAGCAGTTGCATCGATTAAGCTCACCAGCCCCGATGCGATGATGGGCAGTTGCATCTATAAGCCCACCATCGCTATTTTGTTTTTAAAACGGAACATCCTCGAGATTCACTTCGTCGTCACCGCCCACTGTCGGAATATCCTCATATCCATTGCCTAATGATTTTGTATCTTTCGGAGCCTCAAGCTGTGGCGCATTCCTGAATGATCCCAAGATGCCTCTCGCCTTTTTCAGATAATAGACATAATCAACATCCTTGCCCTTGGAAAATGTCGCAAAATATGTGTCATTTTCAGGATCCTCATTGATTTGCATCACTGTCTCGCATCCCAGCAAACTGAATTCATTATTGATTGAAGCCCCATATTGGAACCATTCGGACTGAGATTTTCCCATGAGTTCGAGCTTCACAATATCATCAGCCAATGCAACATAGAGAATGGTGCGGTAGTTGAAATTATTGGTAGTTGTGCCATCAGCCTCCTTGATCGAAAACATCGCTTTGAGGCTTTTATAGTTGCCCTTCCAAACAATGTTTTTCTTCTTGTAAACCTGAATGACCTCATTGGGATCGGACGGATTAAACTCTGCTGAAATCCATCCCTCGACATCCTTTTTGAATTTCGAGCTTACCCTTGCCCGACTGAGCAAAACAATGCCTCTCACTTCCTTGCTGAATTGCTCACGGACAAAAGCGCCGTTTTCATCTTTTGTTTTGCAAACAAACTCCCCCGTTTTGTTTGTGCCTTTTTTGTCATCGCCATTGTCGACTCTCAGCGTTTTGTATGATTTAAATTCTCCGCTTCTCAGTCCCAATGCGATCTCTAATTCTTTATTAAGATCCATAAGTTTGAATTAATGATTGATTAAGATTTTTTTGCTCGCCTCTTCGGCTTTTTTGGTGCAGTTTCTTTTTTATCATCCCCTGCCTTCTTTTCAAGATCCAACTTGAGCTTGATAGGATAATCCTTCTGCAACGGCTTCTGCCCTGATGTTTCATTGAGCCAAATAGTTTGTGCAGAAAGGAACAAATTGAATTTATCCTCCAGCTCCGTAAATTTGTACTCCTTGTGATTGCGCTTATAGCCAATCTGCAAAATTGCAATCTTGTACTTCTCGCCAGTTAGATCCTCCATCGCTTTTTTGTAAGCTGATAATTGAAGTTCATATTCTGGCCAAATGTATTGTGAAGTTTTAAAATCAACAATCCATTTTTCATCTCCAATTTTGCAAATGAAATCGATCGTGCCAGCAAAATTATTTTTCTCGGAAAAAATAGTTGTTTCTGCTGTGATGATTTCAGGCCTGACTGATTCAAACCATTGCACAAAAGACATAGCGCATGCATATTCATCTGCCGACAATTCCTCGACTTTTCCTTCAACTCCGTCAAATTGAGCATCAAGCCTGAGCTCATGACCATTGATTAAATCCTCAATTGCCTTATGCACTCTTGATCCTTTGTCGCCTGCTGACTGCTTCAATGACTCCGCCTCATCCCAACCTTTGCCTGCAAGCCATTTGTAAAATGCAATTCCTTTTGGATAGTGACCAGCAATCCAAGTGACTGATGGAACAAACACCACTTTGGGTATTCCTTCATCGTCCTTGATTGCTTTCACATACCACCTCTCATCGACTGTGGTAATTTGCACTATCCCGTCTTTCACTTCCCTGATTTCTTTTTTCATAAGATTATTAGATCTTTCACCGCCGTCCCCGCATCGCTCAACACGAGAAAAGACGGCTGTGAAAGGAGCGATTAATAGCCCTCATTTTCTTGAAGAATAAGAAGCTCATCGACTTGGCGTTCAATTTCCATATCATGAGCATCCTGCTTCTTCTCGATCCACTCAGTCAACAGGCTGATGCCTGTGGCTTGGCAAATAAAAATAATATTGCCTAATGTGTTTTTGAGCGATTGTCCTGACATAGTGGTTAAGTTAAATAATTAAGGTTTTGGCTACCGCCCAATCGACCCGTTAGATCGGTGGCCTTAATTATTCTTGAGAGAACAGCCGGGGAGGTACTCAAGCCCTTGGCTTTTCCCTCCCACAATTAGCCAATAAATTGACTGTGGTTGCTGTCCGAAACGAAGCGTGTGCCACAGGCGAACCCACAACACCGACATCTTAAGCCTCAAAAATAAAAACACCCATGATGGGTGCTTTTTGCAACTAATATTGAATTGAAAAAAGCACCCACATATCGTGAGTGCTTTTTTGCCTTGTATAAGCCTTTTTTGAAGTCGGCTGTGGCGCACTTCTAGCGCTTCGCCCACTGTGGCGACTTACGGGCCTTTTTCAGCCCCGGCTTCTTTCTTTCTACCTTTCTGGCATCTCTGGTCAAAAATCCGCGATCCCGCAAAGATTTTTTCAGTTCTCCGTTGAATTTCACTAAGGCCCTTGAAATTCCCAGTCTAATCGCTTCCGCTTGGGCATTTACTCCGCCGCCATTTACCTTTGCCGTTATATCAAACTTTACGCCACTGCCGGCTGTTAGCAGAGGAGATTTTATGAGTTCTCTCAGCCTTGGCAGAGGGAAATATTCTTCAATTTTCCTGTCATTTACAAGTATGCCTTTTTCAGTCCCGTCGGTTGGATATAGTCTCACTTGAGCAACAGCTGTCTTTCTTTTTCCTATGGCATAAAAATAAGCAACCGCTTTGGGAGCAACTTTCTTTTCTTCTTTTTCTTCTTTTTTAGCAGTTTTCTTTGTAATCATATTGTTTTTAAAACTAATGAGTAATTTGAATTTTATGCGGATGCTTGTCGTCTTTATAAACCAAAAGCCTTGTCATCATTCTGTCCCGTAATTTGTTTTTAGGCAGCATTCCCCAAACAGCCGATTGGATAACCTTTCTGGAATCCTTAGCTATTTGATCTTTCAGAGTTGTAGCCGTAATGCCTCCCGGATAACCGCTGAACCTGAAATAAACTTTCCCTTCCGCCTTGTTGCCAGTAATTCTTATTTTGTCGGCATTTATGACTACTGCCAAATCTCCTCCGTCTATATGAGGAGCAAAATCTCTCTTATTTTTTCCCCGAAGAACGATAGCAATCTCTCCCGCCAGCCTTCCGGGAGTTTGTCCTTCTGCGTTAAATAGATGATATTTTCTGTCAATCTGATTTTTCATAACTTTAATATTGGTGAATTATACGAACTCAATCACCGCCATTCTGGCTCCGTCAGTTTTTCGAGGAGCAAGTTTGATTATTCTCGTATATCCACTATTTCGGTCTTCAAATTTTTTCTTGAAGTCTCCCAATAGTTTTTTAATGGCCATCTTGGGAATATTATTATCAAGATTTCTGATAGCCGTTACCTTGGAAGATGCGTCTTTGGCTTTTTTGGCCTTGTTAATGACCCTGTCAACTCTGGTTTTCAGCTCTTTTGCCTTAGCTTCAGTGGTAGTAATCTTTTCATACATAACCAAACTGCCCATCATTGTTTTCATCAAGGCTTTTCTCTGATCCTTTTCTCTGCCTAGTTTTCTTCCTTTCTTTAAATGTCTCATAGTGATTTACAAAACCCTTAACTTTTTTATTCTCCCTTTTTTAAGTTAAAACCGAAATCGCCAATAGCTTTTTTTATTTCTTTTATTCCTTTGGCACCCATTCCTTCAAGATTGGTAAGCTGTTCTTCATTGTATTTCAAAATGTCTCTGATCTTGCCGACCTTATTCTTCTCCAGAACGTTTAATGTTCTGGTGGAAAGGTTTTTCAAAGAAGTAACTGGCGTATCTTCCGGATCTTCTTTTTTCTCTTCTGGAAGGTCAGTCTTGATGTCTTCTTTTACTTCTTCCTCTTTT
>Ga0209311_1001345_pt1 | contig 19993 bp, 14 predicted proteins | sample AD_UKC045_MetaG_FD_184417 | JGI IMG/M metagenome (GOLD analysis project Ga0209311, IMG submission 184417) | Active sludge microbial communities of municipal wastewater-treating anaerobic digesters from USA - AD_UKC045_MetaG (SPAdes) (version 2) | ecosystem: Engineered > Bioreactor > Anaerobic >... | reverse complement strand
GGTGGAATCTGGGTTTTCCATCTTGCCCACGTTTTTGGGGTGCATAAAGTGTTGAAGTACCTTTTCTGAGTACTGCATTTATCTCTCCTGGTCTTTGATAGCGGTGTAGAGGGGGCTGCGCTCACGTAGGGTGGCACTGATCTCTTTGAGCCTGGCCACCGTGAAGTCAATTTGCTCGCGAGTGTTGTAACGTGAGAGAGTAAACTTCATGGAGCCATGCGACTGCACATGGTTTTTGCCCATGGCCATCAGGACGTAGTTGGGCTTCAGGCCTTGCGAAGCGCAGGCCGATCCGGTAGCCACCGTGATGCCGTGCATATCCAGCATCATGGTGATGGCCTCGCCCTCGATGTAGTCTATGGAAACGTTGATGTTGTGACAGGCCCTGCCGGCTCCGCGGGGACCGTTGAGCTCGATGTGATCGATCTCGGCCTCGAGACGCTCCAGCAGATAGTCTGACAGCTCTCTGAGCTTTCTGATATTGCCGTCGAGGTCCTGGTAAACCAGTTCCACCGCTTTGGCAAATCCCGCTATGGCTGCCAGGCTCAGGCCTCCCGGTTGGAGGCTGTCAAAGCGCTTCACGCCATGAAGATAGGGGCTGAGTTTGGCTCCTTTCTTCACATAGAGAGCCCCGATCCCCTGAGGACCGTGAAGCTTGTGAGCGCTGACGCTGAGGGTATCCACATTGAGGGCTTTGACGTCCAGAGGCAATTTGCCAAAGGCCTGTCCGGCATCTACATGGAACCAGATTTTATGATCGGCCGCGGCCAGCACCTGGGAGTATTCAGCAATGGGCTGGATGGTGCCTACCACGTGATTGACCATGGTGCTCATAAAGAGGATGGTGTCTGGCCTGAGAGCGGCTTTGAGCTTGTCCGCGGAGACCATACCTTCCGTATCCGGCTCCAGATAGCTGAGCTCAAAGCCCATGCTTTCAAAGTAGGCGGCGTTGGTGAGCAGGTCCGGATAATCCACCACGGAGACGATGATATGGCGGCCTTTGTCTGAATTGGCCAAGGTCAGACCTTTGAGCGCGATGTTGTTGGCCAAAGTGCCTCCGGAGGTGAAGGTGATCTCGGAGGGTTGGGCATTCAAGGCATCCGCCACGGTCTTCCGGAAGCCTTCGATGGCATTGTTGGTGGCCTCTCCGGTGCTCACGAAAGTGCCGGGAAACCAAAACTGCTCGCTGAAATAGGGTTTCATCGCCTCAAAGACTTCAGGGGCCATGGGACTGGTCACGCAGTTGTCCATATAAATTCGCTGGATCATTTACGGGCTCCCCTGGGCTCAAAAAAGCTGGCGATCGTGGCCAGGGAGTAAGAGGCGAACAGCGACCTCTGTTCCTGGGATATTTGATGGAAAAAGGGGCTGAGCTGGCAATCGTCGCCCAGGCAGTGTTCACCGCGGTTTTCTCCGCATTCCAGCTCCAGAGAGTGATCGTCCACCGCTTCCATGACGTCCAGGAGGCTGATTTGCTCAGCCTTGCGGGTAAGGGTGTAGCCACCTCTGGAACCAGCGCTGCTGGATACCAGGCCGGCCACCTTCAAAGCGGAGAGGAGATGCTCCACATACTTTTTGGGCAGTTGCTGCCGCAGGCAGATTCGTTGGGCGGAGATAGGCTCTTCCGCGTTGCCGCTCATCTCCAGCAGGGCCCTCAGGGCATATTCAGTGCGAGTGTTGACTCCCATGTGTACCTCTTAATAGTCTTCTTAATACATAGTATTTTGATAGGCTATATTTGGCAAGTGAAATCTTGGCGGTTAGAATGAATAGAACGCAGATGACACTGATTAAACTGATCTGCACGGATTTGTTTTACAGCGGATTGAGAATGGAGAACTTATAGAACGCAGAAAAAGGGAAAAAGGGATTTAAGGGATCATGTCTGAATGGCTTCTATTTGTACCCTGGATCGTCGTTTCTACGGGTGCCTGCAATGCTAAACATTTTGTACACAGAGGAAAGCAGAGGTTCTTTAACAATGTAAGGCTGGTATCACAACCGACGCGTTTATTCTCCATTTTCAATTCTCAATTCTCCATTCAAATCCCCTTTCCCTTTTCTGCGTCCCATTCTTTCAAACATTAATAATACAACCTGAGTGTATCAGTTTAATCAGTGTCATCAGCGTTCTATTGATCCCTTAAATCCGTTTTTTCCCTTTTTCGGCGTTCCATTCTTCCAAACCTTCACAACCTGATCCGCGTAGATCAGTCTAATCAGTGTCATCAGCGTTCTATTACTCAAACCTTCATTGACAGATTTGGCAGCCTGAAGAAACTGATCCTCATGAACAAGGACCTATATACATGATACAAGCTCAGTCACTGCGTTGCGGTTACGGCGATACTATGATTCTAAGGGGACTGGATATCAGCCTCAGGGAAGATGAGTTTGCCGTTTTGGCGGGTCCCAATGGAGCCGGGAAATCCACCCTGCTCTATGCCCTGTTGGGATTTCTGCGTCTGGAGGCTGGCAGGATTGAGCTGTTTGGCCGGGAGCTGAGGAACTATAAGCGTTCTGAACTGGCCAGGCTGATCGCCTTTGTGCCTCAGGAGAGTCTTTTCCAGTTTGATCACAGCGTTTTTGATATCGTGCTGATGGGCCGTTATCCCTATCTGGGCCTGATGCAAAGCTGGACGTCCCAGGACCGCGCGGCTGTGAGCAAAGTGTTGCAAAGCCTTGGTTTGGAAGCCATGGCAGAGCGCTTTTATTCTAAGCTGAGCGGAGGTGAAAAACAGCGGGTGCTGATTGCCAGAGCTCTGGCCCAGGATACTAAATATATCTTTTTGGACGAGAGTCTATCTCAGCTGGACATCAACCACCAGATCGAGTGCATGGAACTGCTGCGCGGCATCAACCGCAAAGAAGGCAAGGGCATCCTGCTGATATCTCACAACCTCAATCTGGCGGCCAACTATGCCGACAAACTGATCTTTTTGAAAGATGGAACGGGGTTGGGAACAGGCAAGCCGGCTGAGATGATGGACCCGCTGAAGCTGGAAGCGCTGTTTGGCATGCGGCTCAGCACCATGATCAACCCTTCCAGTGGGATTCCAAATCTGGTCTATCCCGGTCCCGATGCGCGCTAAGTCTTTGTCAGTATTGCTGCTGTTTTTATGCGGCAGCCTTTCTGCCGTATATGTAAACGGCTATATCCAGGATGAGAATTCCAGGCCCATCGAGCAAGCCCTGGTGGAGCTTGGCCAGGCCTGGACTCTGAGCGATGCAACAGGATATTTCAGCCTTCAGGGGGAAGGGGATTCGCTGAGGGTTTCCAGACTGGGCTTTCAGCCTTATGCTATGGGGATCAAGAGCGGTACGCTGAAGATAAGCCTCAGAGCGCGGCCCGTGGAACTTCCCACCGTGAGGGTCATCGAGAGCTACAGCTCCTTTGTAAACTCAGCGGCCGATCTGCTGAACGTGCCGATCGATCCCGACAGGCATTATTTCAGTGCCACCCAAATGCTGGGTGAGGCTTCCGGGACCAGTAGTTCCGATACTCCGCTCCGGGGTGAGGTCCAGAGTATCCGGCTGCTGGGAAATCTGCCCCGGCACAGTCTTATCCTGCTGGACGGCATACCTTTGAACGCGGAGGGTGAAAGCTATGACCTCTCGTTGCTGGACCCTCAAAACATCGAAAAGATCGAGATTATCAAGAACAACGCCTCGGTCTATGGTGGAGGGGCCGCGATCGGAGGAGTGGTGATGATCACTTCCAGGAGTGGCAGACTGGCCCAGGCTCCTCAATACCGGGCTGGAATTGAGGTAGGCTCCTTTGGATTTGCCGAAGCCAGGCTCTCCTTCAAAGGCAATCTGGGTGCTTTGGCTTATCGGCTGGCGATGAGTAAATTCAATGCCGACAATGATTTTAAGTATGAACCACGGGAGTGGTGGGGCCTGCAGGGAGATCAGACCAGGAGCAACAACGCCAAACGTCAAAACTCCCTCTCCGGCAGCATCAGTACCAGGCTTGGACAATCCTTGCTGATCCTTTCCAGCGATCTTGAAGAGTTTCACAGGCAATTGCCCGGCACCGTGAACTTTAGCGAAATCTATCGCAACGCCTGGCTAAAAGGTTATGCCAATCGCAACCGCATCAGTCTGGAAGCTCCTCTGGCGGGCCTGAACTCGCGGGCCCAACTTTGGTATAATCAGGACCGCACCCTGTATGACAACACTTCAGCACCTCTGCCGGTGTTTGCGAGTCGATACAGACAGGGCTTGTGGAATGCTGGGATAAAACTTGGCCTGGAGAAGAGCGAAGGATTGATCAGAGCTGGCCTGGGAGCTGAAGCGGTAAGCACCAGCTATCTGAATGATAATCTTTTAAATGCTGGCAGCCCATTGCGTTATCAAGCAGAGCAGGCTGGTTTCACTGCCCGGGCGGGGATGGTGAAAGACGGAGAGCTGCTTGGCGGCAGCGCTTATATCGTGGGACGCTATGACCTCACTGCAACCGAGAACGTCGCAAGCTGGCGGGCTGAAACAGAGCTGCGCTGCAAAAGCTGGGTGGAAACCAGTCTGGGGGCCACCTGGGGCACTTCCTTTGCTCTGCCTTCGCCTTACGACCTCTATTGGAAAGGAGATTCGCAGGCGATCGGCAATCCTGATCTGAACAGCGAACGCTCCCGGGGAGGTCAGTTCTGGGCCAGTGGAAAAGCTTATGGGTTCAATCTTCGTGGGGCGGTGCATCTCAACCAGGTGACTGATCTGATCCAATGGCGTCAGGTGCAGATGTTTGGCAACGCCTGGAAGCCGTTCAATATTGGCAAAGCCGAGCTGCGCAATCTGGAGGTGGAAGCTGGCTGGGATGGCCTTAAGTGGCTGAACATCAGCGCTGAAGCTCTTTTCACGGACGCCCGGGATGTCAGCAGCCTGGCATTCGCTGCGGCGCCCCAGCTGATGTATACCCCCCGGAGACAACTGAGCGCGACAGCCAGGATAAAGCTAAACCATTTAAGCATTTGGGCCACTTACTCCCACACTGGAAAGCAATTCACCACTCCGGATAATCTCAGCGCTCCGGTGGACGCTTATGAACTGCTTGATATAGGCTTGGAAGGCAGCTTTGAATGGCAGGGCTGGCAGCTTTACCCTCATCTGAGAGCTCACAATGTCCTCAACCAGCGTTATGAGGTTTATCCCTATGTGCCCCAGCCAGGTATCAGTATCTTTGGGGGAGTGGAAGTGAGAGCTTCGCTGTGAGATGCTGCGCGCTAGTGAGAGACCTGCGGTCTGATGAGAGCCTTCGGCCAGGGAGAGCAGCCTTTTCTTTTCCATCCTGATTAGCTGGCACAGGTTTGCCTTTTACCATCCCCGAACCAAAAGCCATTTATGGGAGGTGGGTCAGGGTAGATCATGGCTTGGTCGGGGTCAATGACCCAGTAAGCAGTGTGGATCTATGACACCTAACCCCTAAAACCTAAGACCTAAGACCTTAAAACCTTACAACTCTCAGGGCATTTTATCCCACAGCCCTTCATACATCTGCCAGCCGCTGTCGGTCTTAATAATTGTGATCGTTCTCACGGCATTACGTTGATCTGCCCGCACCGCTTCCTGCCAGGCTCTGGAAACACGGTAGCTGGAAGGGGCATCGGTCGCTTCGTTGTAACCCAGCCATAAAAAGGCTTTATCGGTTTCTTTGAGCTTTTCGGCTATTCGGATGCTGTTTTCATGATCAATGTTGCCGATCAGGATGATGGCGTGGTTTTGCAGGTCGGCAGGCTCCAGCCAGGCCGCGATGGCTGGATCGAGAGCGTTCCAGGAGCGCGGATATGATTTGGGTTGAAGTATCAGGGCCAGGCTGTCCAGCTTTTCCGCCATCACCGGTTCCATCAGGAATCCCGTGAGGCTGTCTGAGACGCGATAACCCATTTGCAGATAGTAAGATCCCCGCGGGACCTGTTGAGTATAGCGTCCCTTTCCGGAAGGCAGAAAGCGATGGTTCAGGCTATAGAAATTGCCGTCTTCCCAGCGGGTCAGGACCAACTGACTGGCATCGATCTCGAGGGGGAAGCCGTTTTCATCCATGATATTCACATAGAGGTCAAAATCTTTGCTTTCGCCCTCCTGACCTCCGCTCCAGAGCTTGCCTTTCTGGATGTCATAGTATTGCCACTCGCCCTCCAGCATCACAGAGATCACGTTGGGGATTCGGGTAAAATCTGCTGGCACACCGTTGGCGCGGGCCAGGTTGACGGCCAGGATCCGCTTCTGGAAGGCAGTCAGGTACTTGCGTCCGGTGGCAATGTGCAGGGGCAGCAAACCGCTCAAAGCCTTGTCCGGATTTGTCTTGTAACGTTTATTCAGCCATTTGCTAATCTGCCCCAGTTTCTTCAGAGGAGTCTTGCCTGGCTGGATAAAGTCTTCCGGATAAAGCTGATAGCCGTCCCGCTTGGTGAGCCAGGGACGGGGAAGCTCTTCATAATAAACGCTGGGGCTGATCAACGAGTGCAGCGCTTCGCTGCTCAGCCGGTCAGATGCATGCAGACGGAAAAAGCGATACAGGGCTTCAAACTGAGTGGCGTCCATCTGCCAGAGCAGCTTGGGATCGTCTGCCAGCAGGAAACTCAGAAACTCAGCATCCACCGGCCGGTGCCTGGAAGCAAACAACTGAAATTCCAATTCGTTGCCTCTGCAGGCTGAAGCCACGTTCCAAAACAGCGAGTCATAGGGTTCCCAAATGGCTGGGACAGCCCGACTGGCAAAGACCTGTTCGCGCCTGGCAATCCGTTCTTTGACAGCGGAAACGTCATCTTTCCAGCTCTGGGGGGCCTGCTTCCACTCGAAGGGATTGGAGGGATAAGCCAGCAGTTCATTCTGGGCTGGCAAGGTTTTGGCGCTGAGTACCAGGGCCAGCTCCATGAGCTTATCTTCCGTGGAGGGCACCAGTTTCAGAGCGCTAAGGCCGTCTTTGAACGCGGATACATAGAAAGCGCCCCGGCCCACGCTGAGCTTGAAACGGCCCTGCGCGTCGGCATTGATGAAAGTGAGAGGCCTCAAGGCCCCCCAATTATAAACCAGGATGCCCAACAGAGCTTCCGGCACGGCTTTGCCCTTATCGTCCGTCACGCTGATTTCCAGCATCCGCGTACGCTCTTTGGCGTAGTTTGAAGTGGAGTTGATCAGCTTGTCATACCTGCCGGAGGACAGGACCTCATCGTTCGGAGAGGCCAAAGAACCATCGGCAAGGATGAGGACGGTCTTGTCGATCATGCCGCTAAACCAGGTTTGATCGGGATAATAGGCGGCGTCCATATCTCCGGTGTAATGCCAGGCCCCTTCCAGCCAGACTTCCGCCCAGGCATGATTGTTATCGGAATGAGCCCACCAGGGAGTGCTGGCAGGCCTGGCTGGCAGTCCCACCGTCCGGGCCGCTGCCACAAACAGGATTTGCATCTCTTCACAGCGTCCCAGATAGGATTTGCGGGTGATATCCAGGGGGCTTTGATCGCGTCCGCTGGTGGGCTGGAATGTAAGCCGCTCCAGGCACCATTTACACACTTCCCGATAGAGCTCCACTTCATCGCTGACTTTGGTCATGAGCACCCGCAGGCCGTCATCCAGAAAGGCTTTACGATAGGCCTGGATGCGTTCGTCGGAAACGGTCTGACGGGCCACGTAGGAGAGGAAAAACTCAGGGCTGAAGCTGTGCTTCGACTGCGTCAGCAGTGGCAGGATGTGGGCATAGTTGCTTTCCAGCGAGGCGGGGTCTGCCATCGCGAGATTGGTATCCGTCTCATAGGCTATCAGATAGTTCATCAGGATGTCGTCGTGGCGACGCAGCAGGTCTGTGTAGGCTTGTTGGGCGGGTTTGTCCAGCAGGCTGAGGTTTTGGTGGGCCAGTACCTTAAGTGTATCGTAGAGAGCGGGATTGCCTTTAGCGGTGTAAGCGGCCGGCAAGTTCGCGCCCAGGCCCACACTGAGTGCCAGGATCGCGATCAAGATGATAATACGACGGTTCATGCTGAACTCCCATGAGATAATATTGAAGCTGTCAACGCGTAACAAAGCTGTTACCAGAGGCTTTGCCGATGCAGCCTTTCAGTTCAAGGTTCAAGAGGATGATAGAGAGCTTACCAAAGCTGAGACCTGTCTTCAGGAGCAGGTCATCGAAGCTGAGCTCGCGTTGTTCACTTTGAAAGATATCCCACACTCCCTGTTCGGATTCCGAAAGCTCCGGCATGATCTGCAGCTGTTGGTCTGGCTGTGTTTCGATACCAAGGGCCTCCAGCACATCCTCCGGACAGGAGACCAGGCGCGCGCCACTTTTGATCAGGTAGTTGGGGCCCTGAGCGTTGGGATGGCTGATCTCACCCGGCAGGGCCATCAGTTCTCTATCCTGCTCAATGGCAAACTTGGCCGTCAACAAAGCTCCGCTGCTGAGTGGACCTTCCACCACGTAAACTGCCTGGGCCAACGCCGAGACGATACGATTACGGGCTGGGAAGTTCCATTTTTCCAGCCTGGAGCCGGGTTCGTACTCACTCACGAGAGCTCCATGAGCAACTATTTGTTTGGCCAGTTCACGGTTTTGGGGAGGGTAGATGCTATCCACACCGGCAGCCAGGACAGCGATAGTGCCGCTGTGCTGTTCGAGCGCGGTGAGGTGGGCCACGGTATCGATTCCCATAGCCAGGCCGCTGATGATGGTTACATCATTCCGGCAGGCCAGGGCGATGGTTTTGGCGCACATCTCACGTCCGTAAGCGGTAGGCTTTCTGGTGCCTACCACAGCAAGGCAGATCTGTTTGAGAGCTTTGATCAGGTCTCCCCGGTAGTAAAGGATGACGGGAGGGCTGTAGATCTCCTTGAGACCCAGGGGATAATCCGGGTCTGAATAGCAGAGCAGCCCGATCTCATAGAGCTCCACCAGCTTGCTGACCTGGGGATAATTGGGCGGTAGCTTGCCTTCGGCCATGTGTCTGAGCGTCTGTTCGTCCCAGTCTTTGGACTGGTAGACGGGGTGCTCGGGATTGCCGATAAACTCCTGGGGCTGAGGCCACTGCTCCAGCAGCCGGAAGATGTCTTTTCCTCTGAGACCGGGTGCTGTCTTGAGGCACAGCCAGGCCCTGAGCTTGATGGGATCGGTCATGCCTTTGAAAGCAGCTCGAAGACCCTGTATTTGAGGGTTTCGAGATTGGATTGGCTGATCGAGGAGATGGCCATCACTCCCACGCCAAACTTGTCCCTGAACTGAGAGTCAATCACTCCCAGGATTTCGTCCCGTTCTTCTTCGGGGATCAGGTCCAGCTTGCTGACCACCACCAGAAAGGGTTTTTTGTCCATAAACTTGTCATAGAGATAGAGCTCGGCGCGCAGAGTCTGATAAGCGGCAACGGGGTCCGAAGAGGTGACCTCGATCAGGAAGAGAAGCATACTGGTGCGTTGAATATGCTGGAGAAACTGATGCCCCAGGCCTTTGCCCATATGAGCGCCTTCAATGATGCCAGGGATATCCGCCATCACAAAGGAACGGTAATCGCCCACTCTCACTACTCCCAGCATGGGCTCTAAAGTGGTAAACTCATAATCTGCTATCTTAGGTCTGGCGGCAGATAACACGCTCAGCAAAGTGGATTTTCCCGCATTGGGGAAGCCCACCAATCCCACGTCCGCCATCAGCTTGAGCACCAGCTCCAGCTCCATTTCATGAGTGATTCGTCCCGGAGTGGCATGCCGGGGGGCCTGGTTCGTGGGAGTGGCAAAATTGCTGTTGCCTTTGCCCCCGTGACCACCTTTGGCAATTACCAGCTCTTCGCCATGCTGGGTGATCTCTCCCAGCTTGACTTTGCGGCCACTTTCATCCGCCCGGAAGATCTCAGTGCCCAGAGGCATTCTGAGATACACATGCTCTCCGGAAGAGCCGGTCTTGCGGGCCCCGGAGCCGTGTTTGCCGTTTTCGGCCGCGTATAGCTTGCTAAAGCGGTAATCGAGGAGGGTATTGACGTTTTCATCGCCCAGGGCGATGATATCACCTCCACGACCTCCATCTCCTCCGTCAGGACCGCCCTTGGGGACAAATTTCTCGCGCCGGAAGCTGACTGCTCCGTCTCCGCCATTGCCTGCCCTCACCTTAAGTTTCGCGTGATCAATAAACATGGATGCTAAAGCTACTCCCTCAGTAAATAACGCTGAATTTGCGGGTAAGCACCTGGCTTCCCTGTGTGGCCCTCAGCAGATAAACTCCCGGGGCCGGTGTCTGGGTTCCGGCCAGGCCGTTCCAGTTGATACATGCGGCATGGCTGCCCTGCGGATCGTGATCCAGGCTGCTGAGCTTCTGGCCCCGCAGGTTGAAAATTTCCACCCGCAGCTTGCCTGTTTTCAGTCCATCAAATCTAAACTCTACCGTCTGGCTCGCTTTGACGGGATTGGGGATCACACAGCTCATGGCCACTGGCACCAGGGAGGGATCTTCAACTTCCACCCCGCTCCATTTGTATTCCTGCACATAAAGCAGATTGTCGCTCACCTGCAGCACCCCATTCTGGATAGGGCTGCTGAGCATGGCCGAGTAGGTGACTCCGGTCAAAAAGTCATAGGAACCAGGCTGCATCTGCAGGGTGGGACCGTCTTCGACTACGAACTGGCAGAGCAGCGGAAAATCTCCCTCGGCGTCCTGATACTGGCAGCTCACGATCAGTCCGTTCACGTCCAGTCCCGTCACATCAGGCAGAGTATTTTGCGAGTGCAGATACTGGATATCTTCGAAAAATACTATGGCCGGCATGCTGTAGTCTCCGATCAGCATTTCCGGCTCCATGGTGCTGAGGTCAATGTTGAGCCGCATGCTAAAGCTGGAGAAGAGCAGTGCATTGCTCAGGTTGGGCCAGGTCCCGAAGCTGGGATCGGACGTAAGGTCTGAGAGATTGCAGGCCATATTCAGTTTGCTACCGCTCACGCTGGTTTGGATGCTGCCGATTCTGGCAAAGGTGGGGGTCATGGTCTCATCGATTCCCAGCTTATACAGCCCGGAAGAGATGACTCCCACGATGTTGAAGGTATATACCATGGCATAGACCACGCTGTCCGCGATGGCTTCCGGATTGGCGATAGTGGTGATCCAGGCATTGTAGGAAGTCAGGCTGTTCATAGTGGGAAAGCTGCCGCTCTGGTTGGAGATGGTGCTGTAGAGCTTCTGATCTGTGGTTCCCATCCAGGTGTTGCCCAGGTCCAGCATGGGAGCCTGGATCATCAATGAATCCCCCACGGGATCGGGACCGATCAACGCCAGCTTGCCCTGCGCTTGAGGGAAAGTGTCGTCGTCCATCCAGGCGGCCTGCATCATAGCAGCGGGCACTCCTTCCATTTCCATCTCATTCCTCAGCCGGACCCGCAGTCTCTGACCCCAGGTGTAAGCTGGAGTGGCCTCGTAGCTCACACCTTCCAGCAGGCTGCTGTCTTGCGTTTGCCAGTCACCTGTCCCCAGGCGAGCCCACAACTGAGCCGGTCCCAGCATCGCGTCTGCACTTTCCCAGCGAAACTGCAGATTTCCATCGATATTCCTGGAACTGTGACGGATATTCAGCCAGGGGCTGGAGAATTGCGCCAGGGCAAAACTAAAGCCCAGCAGCAGGATCGCGGTCACAACACACTTCTTCATCATCACCTCAAAGCTTATAAACACGATCCGGAAAGCACAGCTCTCCGGACCTTTGCGCTATTTTTGGGTTCGCGGATCACGGCTTGATCACCCCCGCGTCCATCAGTTTCTTGAAATAGGTCCAGCTGGTTTCGTTGGGCTCGGAATACTCATCCGGAGCGGTAGCGAAGCGGGGGGCTTTTTCCATCACGTAGTTCCTGATCTGGGCCGGAAGGGCTTCAAAACCTCCTTCCAGCTTGCTGCCGCGGCAGGCAAACACCAGATTGCCTTTGCGATCCCCCATCCGCATAAATGGCATCCAGGGGCTGATGCGGGTCCAGCTGATATTGCAGGGCAGACTGGTGAGGCTGCTGTCCGCGATCGCGCTTTTCGGCACATAAAACTGGAAAAACTCCGCCGCTTGATAGATGTCGCTTTGGGAAAACTGGCTGTATTCTTTGCGGGGCAGAGGAGACTCATAGAGGGGAAAGAGGTCCATGTAAAAGACCAACTCGCTGCCCAAATCCTCGCTGGGCAGAAACTTGCTGATCAGCGGCATCTCTTCCGCGCTGAAACCAAAGTCCTGGTTGACGGGGTCGTTCCAGATATGGACGACTTGGGTTTCGGCATTTTTGAGGTAGGGATTGCGCCAGGTCTCGAGGATCTCTCCGGTGCGCGGATCTTTGAAGAACGCGGCTTCCCTGGTCAACAGCAGATACCCCGTTTCGGCTTTCTCCAATCTGGCTACGCTGAAACCCTCGAAGGCAAACAACTCGGTACGCCTTTCTCCCGGAACCATGCCATAGACCTTGCCAGTCCAGTGAAAGACGGTTTCTTTACCGCTCAGATCGGCCCGGGTCTTCAGAAAGGTGTCAAAGTAGGCGGCCGGACTGCTCAAATCGATGGCAAAGACAGAGCCGCAGAGCAGCAGCAAACTCAGGATAGTCAGTACCGGAGATCTCATTCGGAGTACCTATTTGAGCTTGAAACTCTTTTTGATCGAAGCGATTTGAGGAGCCTGGGCCTGGATGTCTGTATCATCACCCATAATCATGAGCTGGATAGATTGGTTGTCTTTGGTAAAGATGTAGGAATCGGTGGTGATGTTCATACCCATCACCGCGATCTTCACGAGATGGTGATAGGCGGTGTAGCTGTTGAACTTCACTTCTCCGGATTCCACCACGTCGATTGCGTCTTCAAGGCCCATGGCGATGAATTCGGCATTACCTTCCTCGAGGGACTTGGCGGCCAGTTCTTCCAGGCTCATGTCTTTCTCTTCTTCGCTGATGGGGTCCACCCCAACTATCACGGTGAGAGGTGTGAGGGCCGAACCCTGCATGGTAGCCATAAACAAGCTGTCCGTCTCCATGGCAACCGTCCAGGTGCTGGGGATGCTGATAGTGTAATATGTGGAGCTCTGATTGTTCCAGTTTTGGGCCATAACCGATACAGCCAATCCCAGGATCAGCATGACTAATACCGCTACTTGATACTTTCTCATTGTTCCTCCTAACAGAACATAAATATTTATCCCAGCAATCCTCATCCCCTGAATATGTCAAGCTGGATTTATCCCCACCCGCGGATTGGCTATGAATTCTCTGTCCTAACTCCTCCATAGCCACTCTTTAACCAGATATCTTACAGTGACCCTCAAACCGGACTTGACAAAAATCCCGCCAGTTCTGGACTGGAACGAAACGGTTGTGAGGTATCGTAATGCTGGAGACTTTGAGCGCGAAAGTGATGGCAGGGCTGGTCTCGCTATCGATGTTTCTGTTTTCCACCTATACTGGAAACGACCCTCAGCTGTCATCGATCCGGGCCACGATGGGACGCAGCTACCTGCAGCTAAACACCCGCCTGGAGCATGCTTTCGACAACGATTTTCCGGAGTTGTTCAAATCCGGCACCACCATCCCGGTACACTTCAGGCTGGAGATTAAATCCAAAAAACAAGTCCACTGGAGCAAGCAGTATACCAATTCCAGCCGCTACGACAGCTCCACAGGCTTTTGGAGCGTCAGCCAGAGTGCCGCGTCCCGCTCCGTGAAATTCTCTTCCTATCAGCAAATGATCGCCGCGGTAGCCGAGCTGGATTGCTCGATACCCTATGAAAGCAACTGGGGTGATGTAAACGTCAAGGTGGAAGCCTGGCTGCCCACCGTCAGCTTTGACAAGATGGACCGCAAGGTCAACCTGATGGTGTTGTGGAACTATCAGCGCCCGGTGGCCAAAGCCAGTTACAACCTCCGCAAGCCTCTGTAAGGAATAGCGTTTATGAAATTTATCTACCACCCCGGTCTGCGTAGTTGGATCATCATGCTGTTTGTGGTCGTATCCATCGGCGGGCTCGTGTTACTGAATAGTTTTCTGCAAAATCAGCAGCGCCAGATCGAGAAAGACCTGGCCAAGTTGAACTTCGCTGAAGAGCTTAGGGAGTTTCACTTTACGCAGCCGGAAGATTCTTTGCGGGCCAGACAGATCATGGATACCTTCAGCCAGGCCAAAGGTGTGATGAGCTTCACTCTCAGCCGCTCCAGGATGTATTCTTCCTTCTTTCTGCTGTTGATCATCGTGGCCTCGATCGTGGTCTTCATGATCCTGCTGTCCCGTATCATCAATCCTCTGCGGGAGCTTCAGAAAGCCACCGATGAGGTGCGGCGGGGCAATTTCAGTGTGCATCTTCCCGAGACGGGCATCCACGAGATCAAGCTGCTCAAGAGCTCTTTCAACACCATGGGCCGCGAGTTGGAAGCCATCCAGAAACGTCTGCTGGTGGCCGAAAAGGAGATGATCTGGAAGGATCTTTCCCGCGTTCTTGCCCATGAGATCAAAAACCCGCTCACTCCCATCCAGCTTGCCATTCAACGCTTGGAAGAGCGCTATCAGGACGATCCTGAAACTGTGATCAAAATCCTGCCGGACAGCATTGCTGTCATCCAGCAGGAGATCGAAAATCTCAGGCTGCTGGCTCAGGATTTTTCCAATTATGCCCGCGTCACTCAGGCCAGAAAAGAGCTCTTTGACCCCGCTCAGAGCATCGAAGAAATTTGCCGCTCATATCGCGACAACCGCAAGCTGGACCTGGATTTGGAGCCCGATCATCAGATCAATTTCGATCCCACTCACTTCTATCAGATCATCACCAACATCCTCCAAAACGCCATGGACGCTTCCGAACCGGACAAGCCCATCGCCATCAGCCTCACCCATGAACGCGATTTTGTGATCATCTCTATACGCGATCAGGGCAGCGGGATCGACGCGGAAGACCTGCATCGCATCTTTGAGCCCTATTTTTCCAGGAAGAGCAAGGGCACCGGGCTCGGGCTGGCCCTGGTAAAGAAGCTCTGCGAGATCAACGGGGCCATTCCACGCGTGAAAAGCAAGCTGAATGAAGGCAGTGAGTTTATCCTGATCATCGAAGAGGCCCCATGAAGATCCTGATCATCGATGACGAACGCAACATCTGCTACACCCTGCGCGGCATCCTGGAAGATGAGGGCCACGAAGTCTTCAGCGCTTACAACGCCAGGTCCGGACTGGCCTTGTTTGAAGAAACCGAGCCGGACGCCGTAATCCTGGACGTCAAATTGCCGGATGGCAACGGCCTGGACATCCTGGCAAAGATCAAAACAGTGGTGCCGGAACTTCCGGTGATCATGATCTCGGGAAACAGCAACATCTCTGAGGCAGTTAAGGCCATCAAGATCGGCGCTTTTGACTTTTTGGAAAAACCCCTCTCTCTGCCCAAGGTCAAGATCACCGTCTCCAAAGCCATACAGTTCAGTGATTTGGCGTTTCAGATGCGCAGCCTGAGAGAGCAGAATGAAAGCGCTTGGGAAATGATTGGTGACAGCGCGCCCATGCAGGCCCTGCGTCAAATCATCGAGCGGGTGGCCCGCAGCAACGCCAAAATCCTTATCCAGGGTGAAAGCGGTACCGGCAAAGAACTGGTGGCCCGTCTGATCCACACTCACAGCGACAGATCTGACCGCGCCTTTGTAAAATTCAATTCCGCCGCCATCCCCAAAGAACTGGTGGAGAGCGAGCTATTCGGCTATGAAAGAGGTGCCTTTACCGGAGCTGAAAAACGCAAGAAAGGCAAACTGGAAGAAGCCGACGGCGGTAGTCTTTTCCTCGATGAGATTGGCGATATGGACCTCGCGGCCCAGGCCAAAATCCTCAGAGTGATCCAGGAAGGTGAATTTGAGAGAGTCGGGGGCAATGCCACCCAGCGGATCGACGTGCGTGTGATCGCCGCCTCCAACAAAGACCTTCCGGCTTTGGTGGCAAGTGGCCTCTTTCGCGAGGACCTGTTTTACCGCCTCAATGTGGTGCCCGTCCGCACTCCTGCCCTCAGAGAACGCAAAGAAGACATCCCCATGCTGATAGAACACTTTTCACGGCTCGTGGCGGGTGAACTGAAAGTAAAGCCCAAATCCTTCAGTAAAGACGCCGTCGCGCTTCTGAAGTCACCCGACTATCCAGGCAACGTGAGAGAACTGCGCAACATCGTGGAACGCATCTACCTGCTCTGCGAGGCAAAAGATCTCCAGGCGGAGGACATCGCGTCTCACCTGATTGGGACCAGCAGTGGCAACGGCTCTTCCGACAGCGGGTTTTGGAGCGCCAAATCCACCTATGCCGATAAGAAACACGAGTTTGAACACAGATTCCTGAGCACGCAATTACAGCTGTATGGCAACAGCGTTACCCGCACCGCCGAGGCCTTGGGGCTGGCCCAAAGCAACCTGTCCAGAAAACTCCACGAGCTGGGGATTCTATAGCTTGACGCCCGTTATGTATCGACGGATTCCAATCCGGCGAGTGTTTTACCTCCTGAGCTACAGAGGATTCTTTTTCACTACAGAGCTACTGAGGAAACAGAGAGAGCTACGGAGGGTGGATTGACAGGCGATCATGGAACGGCAAACGTCCTCGTTTGCTAAGGCGCGATCAGCGCCTGTGGCATGGCCTCCATCCTTCCTGCTTACTTGCCGTTGAGCTGCCGTGCGCTCGGTGGGGAATTTCGGCGGAGAGCGCACGGTATCTCCAGCGCGGCTAAGCAGCAAGGATAAGGATACGGAAGGTCCGCAAACAATTCCTCATCCTGGATGGCCCTTAACCCCATAACGGAAGCCTGTCCAAAGCTCCCCCAACGCACCCCCAATCTGGTTCGGGATGGGTAGGGGATGGTCCTGATGGCAACTCGGGATACGAATAAGGGAGCTACAGCCTCGTATGAAGATGACATATAAAGCCGTATCAATATTTATAAAGCTTGTGAAAATAAAATTCTACCTTGGCCGTCTTGGAGTTCAAAGCCCCTAAATAGCTTATACGTTTATCTATACCTGACGGGGCTTTGGACTTACGTGCAGGACACGGAGGAGCAATTCTCCCTTCGGTGCGCTGGTTGAAGTCCAAGCGGCCCGCAAACTCGCTGTCTTGCATGCTTTTATCGTGGCCGCTTGAACTCCAACGGGGTATTGTCAGCCTCCGGCTTCGCCAGTTTTTTCACAAGCTCGGCCGCTTGGACTTCAACCAGTACACGCGCGAGATAAATGTCTTCGATGTGCTGCTTGAAGTCCAAAGCCCCGTCAGGGATAGAGATAAACGCATAATCTATTTAGGGGCTTTGAACTCCAAGACGGCCAAGGTGCTGTTTCGCGCAATCTCGCCAGCCATAGGTTCCATCTGAAAAAAGTCCCCCAAAAAAAAAGCGCCCCGGTCGAAACCAGGGCGCGATGTTATCTCTGACGAAGCGGCTTTACTTCATCATGATCATTTTCTTGGTGCTGCTGTATTTGCCGGCGTTCATCTTGTAGAAATAGACGCCGCTGGATACGGAGCGACCGGAGTTGTCTTTGCCATTCCAAACCACGCTGTGGTTGCCGGCTTCCTTGGCCTCGTTGATGAGGGTCTTCACCAGCTGACCTTTGGTGTTGTAGATCTCGATGGTGACGGGAGTGGCTTCCTTGACGCTGAAGCGGATGGTGGTTTCAGGATTGAAGGGGTTGGGATAGTTGCCCTGCAATCTGGTACCGATGGTGGGAATGGTAGGATCGTCGTTGTCCACGATTATACCGCCATTGCTGTGCAGGCTGAAATCATCAACGTAAAACACGACGGCATCGTTGGAGACGCAGCGGAGGGCCACGCGGACGGTCTGATTGTCATAGGCGCTGAGGTCAAACACATACTCAGTCCAGGCGATGGGAGCTTCGGTATATTCACCGTTGATCCACTGGAATCCCTGCGGCAGAATAGTGGGAAGCAGAGACACGCCCACGCGGAATCTCTCCAGTCCATACTGAGCGGTGTGGGATTTGGCGTAGAATTTGATGGCGCTGCTGGTGCCAAGCTGGACGCGCGGAGTGATCAGGAAGTCGTTGTTGGGAGGGGTGGTGGCGGCAAAACTGGCAGCCATCTTGGCCCCACCGTGAGCAGCGAGAGTGGTGATCGGAGGCGTCGTAGCGCTGGGATTGAAGATGATATAGGCCATCTGAGCTGCTGAACCTGGGAAGTCGATTCCGGTAATTCCATAGGTAGTGGAAAGATCGACGTCGAGCAGGGTCCAGGGGGCAAAGAGGTTGGCGAAGTTTTCGTAGGTCTCAAAGCCATCCTGGAACACGATCTCGGCCAGTTGGACGTTGACGGTCACCTGCACGGTGGCGGGAACTGATTCCCCACCGGTGTGGAGGGCGGTCACGCCATAGGTGTAGGTGCCATTGGGAAGGTCCATATCGGTATAGGTGGTGGCCAGCGGATCGTTGATCGTGGTAAGCAGGACGCCATCACGATAGATCTTGAATCCAGTCACGGGACGGGTCTCGATATCCTTGTGATAGACGGCCAGTTCGGCTTTGGGATAGCTGGGACGCGGAGCTTCTACGATGGGCTTGAGCTCCAGCTGCTTCATACCAGTGCTGGTGCTCACAAAGGTCTGGACCAGCCAGTTGTAGGTAAGGGTGGGGGCCAGAGCGGTCAGAGTGGTCCAGGCTCCCTCGAAATACATCATGTTGCCTTTGCCTTCAATATGGGGACCGCTGTCGCAACCGGCAGGATAGCCGCCCTGAGTGTTGACTTCGAAGCCGATGTAGACGTCGCCGGTGCTGGGAATCGGGACTGGGGTATTGAGCACCGCGATGTTCCAGGCATCGATGATGGGAGCGGTGACTACCTGAGAGGATACCAGGGTACCGGCATTGGTGGCTGAGCCGCCGGTCCATACTTTCACGGTATAGACGCAGGCTTCATGAGCGGGCACAAACTTGACCTGGCTGATGGTGCCACCGGCCACGGCTGCAAGGTCAGCCTGGGTGAAGCGATGGGCCACATCAAAGGTCACGGCGGCATTGGTGCCGATGGAGTTGCCAAGCACATCCTGGCACCAGGTGATCCACTGACCGGTAGGCGGGGCTTCGGGACTCTCCCAGTTGATGGTCACGTCGTTGCCTTCCACAGTGGCGGTAACATCGGTGGGAGGATTGTTGGGCGGGTAGATCTGAGCGGTCACGGGGCCGGCGGGAGTTGATTCTCCACCGGTATAGTAAGCGGTGACGGTGTAGCTGTAGGTGCCCACAGCCAGGTCCATGTCATCAAAGGCAAGGGTGGTGGGGCTGTTGATGGTCTGGATCAACACGTTGTCACGATAGATCTTGTAGCCCAGCAGGTCACGGTCTCTGGTGGGAACGGTGACGGCAGGAACGGGAGTGCCGGTCTGACGGGTGCCGCGTCCCACAGGGGAGCTGGCATTGACGGCAAACAAGGTCTCGTTCTCGCGGGTGGGCGCACCGACGAAGACATCGTCCACCAGGAAGATGAAAGCGTCGTTGGACAGGCACTGGATACCGAAACGGACGGTCTGGCCGTTGTAGCTGCTGAGGGGATAGCTGAACTGGGTCCAGTCCACGGGGGCCTGGATATAGTTGGCGCCACTGATGATAGTGAAGTCAGCCGGAGCGGTTCCGCCCATGGAGATACCGACTTTGAAGCGTTCCAAACCATACTGAGCGGTGTAGCTCTTGGCCCAGAAGCTGAGGACGGTGCTGGCACTGCCGATTGAGATGGGAGGGCTGATCAGCCAGTCGTTGTTGGGAGGAGTGGTGCTGGCAAAGCAGGCGGCCATCTTGGATCCGCTGTGAGCGGTGAGATCGGTGACGGCGGGAGTGGTGGTGCTGGGGTTAAATACCATATAAGCCTGTGCGGCATAAGAGTTTGGCCAGGTGATCCCGGTCATGCCGTAGGTGGTGCTCATGTCTACGTCCACAGTCGTCCAGGGGGCGAAAGTGAGCGCGAAATCGTCATAGGTCTCAAAGCCATCATTGAATCCGGGAGGGGGAGGAGGAGGGGTTCCGGGAGCTTCCCAGGCCAGGTGCACGTCGTTTCCGTTCA